>Ga0098043_1000117_pt1 | contig 25178 bp, 33 predicted proteins | sample 9B_taG_FD_92581 | JGI IMG/M metagenome (GOLD analysis project Ga0098043, IMG submission 92581) | Marine viral communities from the Subarctic Pacific Ocean - 9B_ETSP_OMZ_AT15188_CsCl metaG | ecosystem: Environmental > Aquatic > Marine > Oceanic | place: Subarctic Pacific Ocean | collected 2015-01-10 | reverse complement strand
TAAAACCCTGATTACCTGTTTCTATTTTGGTCTTGCTCATTTAATGTCTCCTATCATGATGTTGGCTCACCGCCAGACCCATTGTCTCCACAAGGGTTACCGTAGGTATTTAAATAATTGGTTCGGGCAAAATCAACATAATCCCCAATCCTCGTGTCGTTAGCGTCCGCTGAAGTTTGACCAGTTGCTTCATACTCAAATACACCGGGGCTTCGAGCATTACCTTTTGTGTTTGGCTCAAAATTTAAATCTGTTGGGTTAATTGCTCCGAAGCCTCTTAAGTGCGATCCCATTACGAAGCCACTAGTTTCCGGCATATCTGAAAAGTCCGCTAGCATCATATCACGGCCAGATCGATTATTATCGGTCATAGTCTTTATTCTCGATACTGTGTACTTTGCAATGAAATTATCCTGAAGTGTCTGAGAACCAAGGAACACCTGAACCATTCCTGCACCGTCCCCTGCCTCTTGAAAAGTAATTAACTCAGCCAACTGCTCTTCGGTATAATATTGCGCAACATTGGGGTCGGTAAAGTCTGAGGCAAGGAACACTGCTTCTGTCGACTTTTTCGTATATCTTTTTCCTGTTTTATCGGCAACCTTTTTGGCGTCGGCGGTTGTTATACCTAAATACCCGTTTAAAATCATAGCCTCCCAGCCAACTTGGTTTGCTCCTAGATAACCAAATTGGTTGTACGCAGTATAATCGCCGGCTGATTCTTTCGATGCAAGGCCGGTAAAATATGCATCTGCGCCAAACTCAGTGCCGAAATCTGAATCTTTAAACTCTTGCATCGTTATATTTTGACTTTCCCATGGGACACTAGTGTTCTCTTCTTGATATTGCTCAAGAAACTCATTAAACTTTTTTAAGTTTTCTTCGTGCTTTGCGGGGTCGTTATAATCAGGCTTTTGTCCCGGTTCAGTTACTATTACTCCGTTCTTACATATCTGATAGAATGGACCTTTAGCAGGCGGGGTATCCATGAATTCAGGACGACCTTTATTGGCGTTAGCAGTCGGGGCACTACTAGGGGCGCTCTCCTCTACGGACTGGTTGTCGTAGCTTTTAGCATAATAATTATTTTGATCTTCTTGGATAGCAAGGCCGGAATTCCATTCGTTTCTATTCGGCCCACCTTTTAAAAACTGTATCTTCCATCGAGATTCGTTACTTGGCTTGGAGCCATCTTTCGGGAACAACGCTTTATGCAATCGTTTGACTCTTGCCCAGTATCTAGGGTCAGCAGGGCCGTTAGTTGTTCTTGGATCCCAAGTCGGAGGATCGAGGTCAACATAATACACAAAACATTGGTAGTACTCTCCGGTGTTGCCGTCGGTTACTAATTGCGGATTATTATCCGAATCTAAAAATGCTTCTTTCGGTCCAAACTCAGATATCTTAGCGTCAGGATCTACTTGATCACTAAGCCTATCCCACCAAGTTTGAAATCCGCCAGCCAATGTGAAACAAACCGCTCGATATGTTACAATATTATCATCTAAATCAAGTCTCGTATCTGTTTCTATTTTAGAAAGGCGGTTATATAGTTTAATTGACTCCGATGAGGAGTTGGAGATTTTATTAGCCATAACTACTCCTTTTCTTCGGACTTTTGAATTTGATCAAATATTTGAGCAAAGTCTTTATCCGAGAGTTCATCTGAGGATTCTTGCTTGGACATTAGAGAGCACAACTTGACTAGCTGTTCATTCGAGCGTTGGAGGGTCTCAACATACTTGGCTAGGGTCATACCTATTGTTTGGTGACGACCATCATCAACGGCGAGCCACTTGATGGCATCATCAAGCAACTCTCTCGTGATTTCGCGGTCATCTTCAATATTCTTGATGGCTTTCTCTATATGCTTTTTGCTTTTCATATAACTAATTAGGTTTTCCTTAAATTTTGCCGTTGTCCCATTCAGATTTGAAGTCTCTGTATTTACCTCGCATCTTGTTGAGTTGGGTTACAATCTGTTTTGTGTTCATTCCGGTCAACTCTCTTAAATATAGATATACCGCTTTTTTATTAAAGATTTCAATATCGTCAACAGAGGACAAGATTATCTTTACGGCCTCGTACACTTTCTTCTCGGACTCTTTTTCAAAGTCAACATTCCAAGACTCAATTTCTCCCCACAGCTTTTGCCAGAACTCTCTTGATACTCTCTCTTGGTAATAGTGGTCTCCGGGATCTACGAATGTAGTCTGCAATTCAAGTTCGGCCTCTTCGTATGGGACCTCTCTTTGGAGTCGTTTGGTGTTTCTCTTGACCTTATGAATGAACCAGTTCTTGGTTATCACACTGAAGTATGAGAAGGCTTTCGAGCCTCTATTCGGGTCATACTTGTCTAGGATGGTTGTAAGCCATACCTTGCACTCCATTCTCAGTTCATCAATATTAGGCAATGATGTAAATTTATATGAGAATACAATCTTATCAACCATCTGGTTAAATGCTGGTTGTATCCATTTCTCATACAGGTATTCTTTCTCAGGCCTGTCTTCAGTTGTGCAGTATCTAAGAATCGCGTCTTCGTGATCCTGCGTAAAATACATCTTTTTCTTTTTGGTCGATCGTTTCTTCGGCAATTTCTTCTTCCTCTTCATATTCTATTTCTAATGGTTCGGAGATAAAACTAATATCTCCATATTCTGTCTCGAGTATATCGATAAAGGACCTTGTATGGTCCATAAGAAATTCTATGTTTTCGTCGCCATAGAACATCTCCATCTCATATATCCTTCTTAAGTGGTTTTTATAATTTTCAATTATCTCCAATAGATCATCGATGTTCTCTGAAATATATGAGAGTCTGCTTGACTGCTTGACTGATAGCCAGAGCAACATACAGTTTAGTAGAATTGAAAAAGTAAGGGCCAAACCTAGCCACACTTCAACTGTCATCACGGTAGTAATCCCTTCTTACTTCTTTCTTAGCGTCCTTTAGAATGGCTCTATTTTCCTCGATAGCGCGTTTCACTTCATCGCCTACCTTACCACTCTTTGAAACCTCTTGACGCTTTATATGGGGCATTTGCGGGACCCTATGAGGGCCTACCGCAGGACAAAGGATACAGGTTTCTTGATCCTCAGACATCCCGTGGTAGACCTCAAAGAAGCCTTCACACTCGTTACATTTGTAAACATACTTAGGCACTATTGTACGCTCGTTTCAATGTCTTCTTTTTTGGCTTGCACAACTGGAGGGTTCATAACCACCAATTGATTTGTATCATCGACTTGGATTTCGAAACTCCCAAGAACAGGAACAATGTCGCTTTGCTCCATCAATGATTTTTGGAGCGCCATCATGATTGCTCCTACGGCTTGGTTTGATAATGTATAGTTCATTCTGTTTCCTTAGTTTCTAATAAACTGGTTATTTGATTGCAAAATTCTGCATAAAGTTTTTCGTCTGAGAATTTATCAGCGATGATCTTCTGCAGTTTGGTTGCGGTGGATTTTGCCTTGCGAATATCTTTACGAGTATTCCTCAAAGTTTCTTTGTATGATTTCTCATCTGCGAAGGCCCACATTGAGTCTGCTTGTACAACACCGTCCCAAACGGCCTCTCGTTGCACAGGACCTATTGTGTAGTCAACCTTTTGGAAATAATCTTTTCCTTCGTGGTTCAAAAAGTCAAGTTGACCGGACCAACCAAGGGTGACCACTGGTAGACCTTCTCGAGCTGCTTCGAACAACGGAAGACCAAAACCTTCACCGTGAGCAATATTGATGATAGCCTTCACCTTAGGATGAGTATACAGGCCCGTCATTTGCCCAGCAGACAAGTCTCCGTGTAAAAGGTATATCTTACACTTACGATCAGGATAAAGGCTCAGAAGACTCTTTAACGCGCCTTCAGTGGCCTCTAAATCCATACGGCTATTTCCGCGCATATTTGTCTTTACGATTAGACCTACATTGTGGTCTTGGAACTCTTCGATCCACCAACTGATTGCTTTGGTGAAATTTTTCCGAGGGCCCATCTGAGATACCATCAAGAAATTAAACTTCGGCTTAATATCGAGACCAAGAATCTCTTCGGCTTCTGCTCGAGGCGTTGACTCCCAAGTTACTTCGATTGGAGTATTTAGTTTGAACTCCATATCTTCTCCGGTCATTGGATTTTGAGTTTTTGCCTTTGTATTAACATAAGAGTTCTTAGAGTGATTAGAGACAACTAGAATCTTGTCCATTATGTTGCCTTTCTGGATCCACTCGTTTGATACCTTGTTGGTTTCCATACCGGCAGTAAAGCCGATATTGATAGGACAAACTCTCTCAAACTCATTAGGGATCGTAATCTGAATGCTCGCGTCTGGTTTGAGGTGTTGCTTCTGGATTAAGATTTGAGTCTCTGTGATTCTCTCATCCATCCATTGACGAAATTCATTATCTTCCCAAATCCAACCGGTTTGTCCCCAAGGGATTGGCTGAATGTAGATATCAAATTTGTCTTCTTGTGATCTCAGTGCTCGAAGAGCAAATCTAGATTGCTCTCCATAGCCGGATTGACTTAGGCACGGTGCCCTTACAAATATCTTCTTTTTCACGCTATCTCCTTAAATGTGATTGTGTTATGATTTCTAGATTCCCAAGAACCTTCGGTCTCGTGTACCTTCAACATAGTATCGACCCATTTACTTTCAAAATTTTTGAAATTATAATTCTCTTGAACATGCTGGGCTCCTTTGCGTCCTAGCTCTAGACGACCGTCAAGACCCAAGTCATACATATTACTGAGAGCAGACAAGAACTGATCTTTGCTTACTCTGTCTTCATAGATGTACGGTACGGTCTGAGAGCCTATGATGGCTTTAGCAACAGGGAACAGGGGCACACCATACACATCAACACCGACGACTTGATCTTGAAGTCCACCGGTCATATTCGCAATGATTGGTGTTCCGCAAGCAAGGGACTCTAGAGTTGAGAGACCGAAACCTTCGGCATCGGAAATATTAACAGTAACATCAACCAAGTTATAGAAGATCGCCATTTGTTCTTGCGTGACCTTTTGGGTGGACAACAATATCTCTCTGTTAACAAGACCAACTCGTTGGATAATCGCTTCCAAATCTTGACCGTGTACATCACGGGGGTCTGTGTGTAATAGTAGTTGAGCCTTGTCGTGAAGATTGCGTTGCTTAACCCACTCGGCGAACCACCATATGAGCGTACCTGAGTGTTTGCGTCTAGCGTTTCGATTGTTCCAAAAGACAATAAACTTATCCTTGTCTTCGGGGACTACATTTTCTTCTCGCAACTTAAGTCGATTCTCTTTGTCCAGAGGTATGAAGATGTCTGGATTAACTGCGTGCGGTATATACGAACTACTTGTGTTAGGAGCGACATTCTTAACCACATCATGAGTCAACTTTGAGATACAAGCAATATGATCGTTTGATTCATAGTACTTTTGGTTGAACTCTGGGTATGGATAATTATCCCAGACATGGTAATAAACAATCGGGCACAATGCTCGGATTTCATTTTCAATGGCCCAGAGCCACTCATAGAAGCGTGGATCAGTCATAATCCAAAGAGCGTCTGGCCTTTCGTTTCTGATGACTGATCGGATCATCTCTTGGGTTCCGTATCCGTCAACTGGTATTACTCTCCAATCTTGTCCGTATGGATCAACAGTTATTGGAGTATAATCGTGGTGCTTCATAGCCCCGCCGAGAGAAAGTATTTCAAATCTACCAGACTTTAATAAAGCCTCGCAAACATACTTAGTTTGTGTACCAACGCCCGACGGGGAAAGCGGATGGTCACTTATAGTTATAATCTTTATTTTTTTAGACATATGTCTCCTTTCCGCATTATATTACTATAATATAACATCGAATGAATACAAAGTCAAGAGAAAAAAATAAAAAAAAATATTTTTTTATGGGCAGTGGTCTGTGTGTCGGAATTCACAGCCTTTGCAGCCCATTCTGTTTTTGATATAATTTCCGGCCTTAATGGTTCTGCAGCCGTCAGTTAGCAATTTAGTTGCGTTCCTTGTTTTTCGCTCTCCGGATGTAACCCTGAATATTTCCACCTTGTCTGATTTGGATGTTCTCTTAAGGAGACCAAAGTGGGTTTCAACATCAGCCGGATCAACACCGTGCTTCTTACAGAAAAACTTTTTGTATAAAGTCAACTGATATGTTACTAGTTTCTCCGATCTCTTTTTAGCGTCCCAACCCCAACTACAAGATTTCCAATCAAGAATGTGGTATTTACCATCGGATGTTTTGATCACAAGATCAATGAATCCTTTGAGGTGCCATTTATAATTCAATTCCTCGATCGTCTCATAGAGCATTTCCTCAGTAGAATAAACTTCGTAATTTCCAAAGTGCTTTTTTAGTTGAGGAAAAACAGAAGGGGAAATTTCTCTCCCCTGCTGTCGCATATCCGCAATCATTTGGTTATCAGGTTTTTCTTCCAGTTTCTTTAGTTCGCAAAGAAATGCTAAATCAAAATGTTCATCATAATCAATTGGATCCAATTCTCCTTTCGCAATGAATTCACACACACTATGGATAGCGGTCCCAAAAGCAGTGAAAGCATTACCGGTAAATCCGTTAATGCCATCAATATATTTGAGTTTATGTTTATACGGGCACTCCGCCCAAGTTCTCAATTCTGAAAACGAAATATGTCTTTTAGCCATTAGTCCTCCAAATGAACAAGATCATCTATAATTTTGTAAAGTACAGGCGATAACTTTCTTAAGTTGCTTTTGTCGCCTATAAAATACTCTTCGAAACCTCGAGCGAAATATTCACTCACTGATGTTGCAGCATAGCCCGAAACAAATATGTTTACCACTAACTGGTTTAACACATCGTATCCAACTGTCTGATATAAAAAATTGTCGATATCTCTATCGTACTCTATGTTGAGATTGAAGTCTCTAGGTACATCGTGGATATCTTGAAGTCTTCGAGACAGATTCTTACGCTTTGCTATAAATTCGTTTTGCAGGAAACCTGAGCCGTATATTCTCTCGTCGTTGTTAACCTCCACTGCGTGGGCTAACTCGTGTATAATATCGTCAATCATATCCATCTCGTCGTCTTGGTTATTCGTTACATATATTGCGCCATCTTCGTAGTAAGCGTCGATGTCTCTTTCGGACATCTCTGGGAACTGGCCGATATAAATAATATCAACACCTGTCGTTAGATGGAAAGGTACTCGAGCATTGATATATTTGAAAACAAAATCCGGACTAATGTTATCTGGTAGTTTGTCTTTAATAAATACATGGACGCCATTCATATCATAAGTATCCTTAAGTTTAGAGCCTCTCTTGGCTGATTCTGTTATCCACATAACTTACCTCTCGTTAATTATTATTAATATAACACAAAGTGATTAAGTTGTCAAATTTTATTTATTAGTTTTCATGATCCAATCGGCAATGGGTAGTACAACATTCCAGTTTGAATTTGGGTTTTTCATATGATGCTTCCAGTGCCACGATTGATGAGATTTAGCCCATTTTGGATTTCGATGTGCATAATTGTGTAGTACGAAAAAAGCTATTGCATAAGTAACTGTAGCGAAATAAAACATAGGAGCAATATAAAAAATAGGCAGATGGATAATAGCAAGGAATAAAAGGCCACCTGCTTCGATGAGAGACACTCTAATATCCGTGAAATTGTTTCTTTTAGCAACAACATGATGATCCCTTAGGTGATAAGCAAAGAGGCTATCTTTTTTTTTGCCTCTTACATGAAATAGATATTTGTGAACCCACCATTCCAAAAAACTTGCATAAATTGTACCTAAAACAAATCCCACCATTGCTTACTTGAAGCCTCCTTTACCGAACAGGTCATACTTCGAAGTTCGAGGTGTTAAAACATTTTTTGATTTAAAAATCTTTAATAAATTATTATAAGCGTTTACATATATCGAAGGAGCATCTGAGGCGTTGGCGAACTTGTTCAGTATCTTTCTCAATGCATATATTATCTCCGGAGGGTCTATCCAAATGTGATTCATCGGGATAGGGTCTTGGCCAATATATAAGGTCTCCTTTTCTGTCTCGAACCTTTTAACATTGTTGAACTTCTCTCCCTTGTGATAACCGCCCTGTTTGATTTTGTAGTCTGGGTTATCGACTAGATCGTAGAAGGACGGGTTGTACTCTATAATAAGAGAGTTATCAGAAACTATACTAGAGTTTGATTCGTAAATTATTCCAACCGCATCAGAAGCGAACTCATACGCCGATTCTAGGTCATTAGTGAAGCTGGTTGAGTTACGAAAGGGACTGTAAGAGTATCCGCTGGACGGTGCTCTATAGTACCCGTAGTACTCTTTACCTAAATTAGAATAATCTAAACTATTCATTATCCTCAAACATTCCTGAGGTCTCTTGGCCCAGTTGAGGCTTGCTCCACGAAAAATTGCTGTATTCTTTGGAAGAATTCTAACCGCCGTTTTCTCTCCGGTTTTTCTAAGGTTTGAAAAGATCTTTCGAGTCAAGGCGTCATCAGCTAGCCATTTGTTTCGAGAAATAAATTTTTGCAATGTAATCAATATATCGTCTTCAAGTTGCGTGTTGCACTCCCATTCTCCAGCAGAGATTGCACTTGGATTTTGTGGATCGAATAACTTCTTGCCGACGCCGGGACCGAAGCTCTCCGGAGGGCAAGGGTTTTCCTTGGATCCCTTTGTGGTTGGACTACTACGCCTTGCTGAGGAGTCGGATGGAGTCTTCTTCGTCCGTCGGCCAAAGGTGAGTGCCTCCTCTAAGACTTCGTTAATTAATTTTTTTAATTCATTCTCGGTCAATTTCATAGTAATTTAGCGGCGACTGTTGCTAGTTTACTCCGCTCCCCTTTTCTAAATGTAATGTGACCCGCCAGTTCGCTATCCTTGAACTTCTCAACTGCATATGTTAGTCCATTGCTTGTTTCATTCGTGTAAACATTGTCGATCTGCTCAATGTCTCCAGTTAAAACAATCTTGGTGTTCTCGCCAATTCGAGTGATAATCGTCTTGACTTCGTGTGCCGTTAAGTTTTGGGCCTCATCTATAATTACAAACGCATTAGAAATTGACCGCCCCCTTATGTAAGTTAATGCTTCAACTTCAATTTTTCCTTTTTCAACATAGGCCTCGAGCATGGTGCGGTCATCACCCATCAGATGACGGATGTTGTCTTGGATCGGCTTCAACCAAGGTAGCATCTTCTCTTCAAGAGTACCGGGCAAGAAACCAATGTCCTTCCCTAGAGGCTGCACAGGGCGTGATATGATGATCCGTCGGTATTGGTCACCCTTTCCCCCTAGTCCTTGCTCCAAACCGGCTGCAATGGCCATTAGCGTCTTCCCAGAACCCGCTTTACCTATGAGAGATACCAGAGGTATATCGTCATCAAAAAGGAGATCAAATGCAAAGGACTGCTCTTTGTTCCTAGGGAGAACTCCCCACATCAATTCGTTCTTAAAGTCTCGAATGTGCCTGAGAGGCATTGGGTAAGATGTGAATCGACTCAAGGCTGTTTTCTTTTCGTTGCTCGAAGATACAAGCATCACGAATTCGTTCGGGTGCAATCTTATCCCTTGTTCAAGTACAATGTCTTCATCCAAGTAGATATCGTCTCCGAGGTAAAATTGATTTACCAACTCTTCATCTACAAGCACCTTAGTAAAGCCTTCATATATCTTATTGGAATCGTCGACCACTTGGGAGTTAGAATAGTCTTCTGTTAGCATCCCGAGGGCATCGGCGATCACTCGCATATTAATATCGCGAGACACAACAATTGTCTTTCGTCTCGGCATATCCTTCTTGACCGTCAGGGCTGTCCCTAAGATCAGGTGATCAGCCACTTGATGAGTAAGGTCTCTAGGAAGCTCGTCAAGGCATATTTCAGACGCTTTAATCACACGAAGCACCCCTAACCCCTTTTCGATCCGTACGCCTTTAGAAAGGCTACCAGAGCCCCTCAGAGAGTCGAAATGTCTTATAGTCTGCCTTGCGTGATGACCTACTGTGTCCTGTCGTTTCTTGTGCTTATCAATTTCTTCGAGAACTTTTATTGGAATAAAAATATCATTATTCTGAAATTTGAAAATACAATTCGAGTCGGATAGAAACACACTTGTGTCTATGATAAAGTTTTTCTTAGCCATTGTTCAAACCTTTTGAAATTTTATTTTTTTGGACCGATGCCCATTTTCGATAACTCATACATATACTCAACCATCGCTGCTAACTGTGGGTCAGCTCCAATGGTCCAGCCCAATGTACCGGCAGCAGCAACCTCTTCTAGTGTTATCCCTTTCTCTGACGCTTGATGACAGCCGCTGATTATTAATCTTAAGGCTTCCATTAATTCTGGGTCTTTCTCTGCCTTAGTCAAGAAGGACTCTAATTTTTCATTTTGAAGTTGCATTTAATTGCTCCATTGCTTTGTTAACTAGCCACGAGGAAGATTGTGGCTTATCACCACCACCAACATTCCAAAGTAGTTGCACACCAAGTTCGTTACACAAATTCATCTCTGGTGTATTATCTTTTTTTCTGTCTCCGCCGTTTGCAAAAGCGTGAGGACGATGTCTCTGGATCGCATCACACACTGTACCATCGGTATCATCAACGGTTGTAACAATCGAAACTCCCTTAATGTTACCGATTATTTCTGCCCGTTGTTCCCAAGGCATAAAGACATACCCCTTCTTTCTCATTAGCCATTCATCTGAATTTATTGCTACTATGACGGCTCCCCATCGTGCGGCATCTTGGATCATTCTTATGTGCCCTATATGAACAGGGTCAAATCCGCCGCTTACCATAATTTTTTTCATTCTCACCTCTTTACAAAATTGTACCACTCTTCTGGTATGTCTCTTTGGTGATAAACATCAAGGATAGACATTTTTGGAGTGTATGGTATAGTAATTAGTTCCATCCCTGCCTCTGATGGTGTTTTATTTCCCTTTTTCTGATTGCAGTTGTTGCAGCAGGATACTAAGTTTAGCCATCCCTTTCCACCACCTCTGGACTTTGGTATCACATGATCGAGGGTTAATTTCTTGTATGTAAATTTTTTAGCACAATACTGACAAATGTATTTGTCTCGCCAGTATATATTTTTTCTTGTAGGAGACATTGAGATATATTTTTTTCTTACATAATTCTTAAGAACAATTACGGACGGAAACAAAAAACGGGCACATGGCCCGTGAGTGTATTGCTCAACAGGTTGTGCCCGTCCACTATAAACCATAGAAAATGCTTTTTCTGCTGGTATTATTTCTATCGGTTGCCAAGCGGCATCCAATTTCAAAGTCATCAAATTTTGTTTTTTTCCATCCACATTTTTAATTAGACTTTAATCATCAGTTTCGACGCAGGCGAGTCAGGAGTCAGTTTAGCAACCGCTATTTCCTGCAGGTTGAAGTTATCAATGAAAGACTTAAGTTCGCCAAAGGCTTTCTTAAAGTCTGGCTCCATTATAACCTCTGTCTTACCACCGTGACCATGAATAGCATGAACCTCTCCAATCGAATCATACACTGTAACGCTTGGGTGCTCTGATAACCAAGTGACTGCTACTTTTCCATTATCGAATACAAACCCTTGGGCGACCCTTCCGGTACCACTTACGCCAGTTTCATCTTCCGTTCTTTTTAAATAAAATATTTTCATCTTTGTTTCCTTATATCCATTCATAATCATCGTCATCATCATCCGTTGGTTCTTCTGTTTCAAAATTATTTAGAGGCTCAATCTTGTGTACTTCTAGAAACCCTTCTCTAACCTCGCTCAAAACATCAATGTGATGCTTTGCTATAAAACTTAAAACCAGAGTGAATGCTTCGAACATATCTTCTGCATATGGTATCATATATAGTATTGAATCTCTTATTAAAACCTCCAATATTGGGGAGCTTCTATCTATTTCTATCTCAATGCTTGCTTCGCCACTTAAATATGCTTTGTAGTTTGTCTCAGTATTAAAGAAATCACACAGTCTCGAGATATAGTATTCTTCCTCTTCTTTTGATTCTAGTTTCAAATCTATTCCATATTCTAAAGCATTTCGTATCCCAGAGTCTATAAAATCAGACATTCTTATCTCCTATTCTTTTGCTAATATGTTTTATTATTTCTTTTGTGCTCTCTGGGTTGATCGATTTAAATCCTTGGGTACGGCAATGTTTATACAACTCGTAATCATTGCCCGTTGGATCACAGCGATCTCCTACGAACCATACATCATAACCCTCAAAGTGATTGAGGGCATAGGTCTTATCCCAACCTATCGGATATATATCAAAAGATGTATCACCACCTAACTTTACCATAATCGAACCATCTGCATTTGCGGACTCAACCAACTTGCTTAGGTACTGGTTTCTTAGGTTTAGTTGTTTGTCCATTTGAACAAACTCTTCTCTTTTGGGTCTTGTTGCGTTTCTACCAATTGGGCACCAATTTAACATAGAGCCTCTGTAGTCTATGAAGTGACCCGACAGCGGAATGGGGTGGAGAACTATTTCACTTTGTAATTGAATTATTTTTTGTACTAGCTCTCTGAACTGTCGATCTCCAATTACCGACTCCATTGATACTTGGTGTACCAATGTGTGTTCTTCTGTTTTTCTTTTTGGAGGCTTTAAATATTGTGTCCCGTTACAAGGCAACAGATGGGTTCTATAGCGGCAAGCAGATTGTTGCAGCCAGTCACCCATCTGTTCTTTTAGATAATTCAAACCAGAACCTGTAACGATGCCGATGTCTATTCCTTTGTTAGTTAGAGAATAAAGAGCATCGTCTAAGATATCCGGATTAAATTTTTGTCTGGGTTCTGTTAGAGTCCCATCCATATCAAACAATACAATTTGCTTACTCATCTTTACTGTCCAAATGAGGGTTCAATGCTTGCTTTAATTTTTTCCCAACTTTAAAAACTGGAATGCGTCTCTTCGTGACTTCTATCTCCTCACCTGTTTGAGGGTGCGTTCCTTTGAAACTGGATCTATCGGATACCGAGAACGATCCAAAGTCCGATAGTGTGATTTTCTTTCCCTTGATCAGGCCTTCAGAGACAGCATCTGTGAAAGCCCTTATCCATATATTTGCTTCTGATTTTGGAACGCCGAGTTGTTGGCTTATCCAGAAGCTTAAATCTTTTTTGTTCCAACTTTTTTTGGAATCTAGTAGTTCTTGGCTGTGAATCATATTATTTTTGCTCCCCTTTGGATATTTCTGTTCCTGCTTTTACTACGAATTTGGTACCGAATTGACCGCATCTTCTTACCTTCGTTAAACCACTTAGACTATTTCTATGTTCATCGGCTTGCTGAAAGTTGTCGTAATATGCGACATTAGACCATTTTACTTTTTGGGGATTTGGGCCTTTACTAGGCGTAATCTCCGCGATTTCAAGATCGCTCATACACTCTCCTATTGTTAATATGTTAAAAGTTTGTTGTTGTAGTTATATTATAACATATTAAAAAATAAAAGTCAAATATTTTTTTATACTTTTTCTAAATAAATTTCAGGCAACTGTTCAATATCGCCATTCGACCACTGAACTACCAACTTGTGTCGTGGGGTTCCATCGTAAGAGGACACAGTACCTTCTAAGATATCGATCACAATACCAATCAAGCCAATGTGCAGTTGTTGTTTCAGTAAATCTGATATGATTGCTACACCATAAGATTTTTGAGTTACTATGTCGCCAATACTAAACATATAAGTATTATAACATATATTGGAGTTACTGTCAAGTTAATTCTTCAAACAAGACCACGAGTGACTAGGGTTTGAGTTATCACCACATTTATGAACAGTTCTGAATTTTCTTGGCTTTGACCCTCTGGGTGATTTACCATTTATCGGTCCAAAGTCTATTTTTCTAACAACACCTTCATCAGGATCTAGAACAAAAATCTTATACTCTTTCGAATCTCCGGAGAACACTCTATTTAACTTTACTCTAGCATTCTCGTATACACCGAATTGTTTCTTTGGTTTCCTGATGTCTTCGGTAATCAACTCGAACAAACAAGCTTCGCACACTTCTCTACCGTCGTCTAGTGTTGCATTATGAAATGCTTCCATGATTAAAATATCACCTTCAAAAAGTTTGCCCTTTCTCATGTTAAATACCTTTTTCTTTATTAATTTCTTTTTATATAATTATTATAATATATTACTTATATACATTATTTATATTCAATTAAAGATCATTATTATACAATTGTTCAGTTTTATACTTTCTTATGATATCATTAAATTTATTTATTGGAATACCTAAAAATCTCGCCATATCTCTTTTTGACTGACAAGCAGACATTGCATATCTCAATAAGGCATCTCTTGTGATATTAGGCATACAAGCCCATAGTGGAAAATTGTACAACTTGTTATTGATACTCTTGACTGATGTTTCCAGCTTTAGAGCTATGACTTCTTCAAGGGTCAAAGTAGAAAGAACATTCATAAAGTTCTCATTAATACGACGATTCTTTTTCATCAAATTAATAAATGAATAATTCTTTCCCTTTTTACTTGACACCAATACCTCAGTATGTTATATTATATATGTTGTTGTTATTAGGACATTGAGTCGTACTGTGAAGTGGTCGGCTCAGTGACCTCTTTCTGGATTTCTTGTTCGAATTTATCGAAATACAATTTCATATTTGTAATCAAGTAATCTACGAAGATTTTTTTGTCCTCAACATTTGCTAACATATCGTAAGCATCGAGGATATATTGGGAGACTTTTTTAAATGTAGTGAACGCCATATTACGCCCAGTCTCATCAAGACCCGGGTCCTCAGCACCAAACTGTTCTAGTTCATCTGGTTGATCGTCATCTTCAACTGGAATTTTCTTATCATCGTCGCCAACATCAATATCGATTTCTTGAAGCATTGCGTCAAGGTCATCGAGTTCTGCCTCAGGTTCAGCATCTAGTGCTGGAGTTTCTGGTGCATCAAATTGTGGAGTAGGTTCCGCCATCAAAGTATCAGTGCCTTGTAAGTAAGTATCATTAACCAATGATGGAGCAAGCGCACCTTTAACAGCAGAGATCATATGTGCTCGGAAAGAATCTCGCTGTTGTTTATTTGTAGTCATACGCTTATAATCAGTTCGAAGAGTTGTGATCATCTTTTTCAAGACATCCTCGAGAACATTAATACCAGTTGAACGGTGCGGGTGCATATCAGAGATATCACCTTCTTTTAGTATCTGACGAATAATCTTTCGAAGACGAAGTTCCTCTTGGAGGACTTGTCTTTGTTGTCGCTTATGCTCGTTAAGGCTGTCGCCTATTTTCATTCGAACATATTCACGAATTAATTTTTCTTCTTTAGAGTTCATTTATTTATCCTTGAGTTTACCCATAATTTTTTCATTATTTTTCAAAACTTTTTCTATAAGTTGTCTGAGATTGACTTTGTTCTCTTTCATTTTGCTCTTAACATGCTTTCGAAGTTGTGGAGGTACTTTAGATAAGTCTTTATCTTCTTTATCTTCTGATTCGCCTTCTTTTTCTTTTTTGTCTTGTTGAGCTTTTGAGATTGGTTCTTCTTTATCACCGTCACCGTCTACATCAGGAAAGTCTGGCTTCTCTGCTTCTTCTAGTTTTTCATCATCATCACGCTTTCCACAATGTGCTTCTTCGATTTCCTCTTCCATAGGACGAGTACGATCATCATCTCTTGCAGGATCTAACGCAGCAGTTCTACGACGACCTTTAGCGCGCTCTTCTAGTTCATCCTCTTCACGAAGACGACCTTGTTCTCTTGTGTTTTCTTCTCCGGCTTGTAATCTATCGGAGGCTTGATCTGCTCGAGCCGACATTTCTTCAAGTTCTTCTTCAGAAACAATTTTTTTCTTTTTGTCGTGAGGTTTTTCTTCGTCTCTCTTGTGCATATGTTCTTCTTGAACTTCAATATTTAGATTTTCTACTGCGATGTTTTCAACAATAACACTTGCGAACTCAACAGTGTAATGAGAAATATCACCAGACTCAGAAAGAGTATGCTTAATTGGGTGACCCTTTTGACCAGAACCTTTGTGTGTAACTTCGAGAGCACACATATGGGTTATCTCCTTCTCTTCTTTGAGTATCCCAAAGCGCTTCATAAGAAGTTTATTTAATTCATTGTTTTTCCATTCTTTTAGTGACATATCTTTGCTTTCCTTTTTAATAGTGTCTTCGTACTCACGCATGAGTTTATTGCCTTCAAGCATTGCCTCATGCTCTACGACGCGTAGTTTATCATTCTCTAAATAGTACCCCGGACCAGAGTAGCCACCAACATCTAATCTACCTTCCATATTTTGCTGGTGGTGAATTAGTTCGTGTGCAATTGATCTAAGCATATCTTTCGGATGTCGACCATCACTAAATATGTGTATTTCAAGGCTCTGAGGGTCATAATAAGCCGTTTTCCCAAGAACATTGGGTTGGTTACTAGGGTCTGAGTCGAAAACGATTGTAGGAGGCTTCTGGAAGCCTAGTTTTTGATCAAAATAATCATACATTCCATTGATATGAGGCTCTAGAGAGCCTAAATCTGTGTTTGCGGGGTTTTTTATATTACAAGGCATAGTCTAATTAGTCTTCTAAATCTGATTTTTTTACTAAAAGAAGGCTTATTTTAATAGGTTTATCCTGACCAAAGGGTAGTATTTCGGCTATTTTTATCTCTCTTTTGTCCAAAATACCGGTATAAATCGACAATAAAACGCCGTATTTATAGACTCTAGTGACTGCAAGGGCCTCATGATTCCATCCGGGCCACTTAACTATCTCTCCAATCTCAAATTTATCGACTTGAGACTCTCCCAAAACCTTATTTTTGAGTTTATCAAGCATTTCTTGGCTTATTTTAAGTATTTTTGTCTGAATTGCGTCCATTATTGAGCAATCCCACGCAATTTTTCCAACAATAAGTCAAATAATGGTCGATTTTCATTATTCTCTCATTATTTTTATCATTTCGGAGTCGTCAATCTCGTATGGCTCTTGCATCGGCTCCATTTCAGGCACAACTTGGTCGTATGCGCCCTCTTCCATACCGTATTCTACATAATGCTTAACGGTTTTCAGGTAATCAGCAGCTTTTGTTAGTTTTGCTTGTACCCAAGACTCTAGTTGGGTGGTATCTTGGAGCATTTCGCTTAATTCACGAGCATATTTCTCCATATCGTGCAGTTGACGCTTCGCCATCTTGCCTTCTTTGTCGATTCCGTCCATAGAATAGCTAGAATGTGGGTCGTGAGCCATCTCACACTCTTCTTCGATGATCTCAACGAGTCTTTGTTTACTGATTTTCATATTTTTAATCCTTCAAGAATGCGATATAGAACAGCAATATCACAATTATAAATGTTTCCGAGGTCAAAGCGACTCCTAACAGTGTAATTAGCAATAAAAATGCTATTTTTATGTTTTTAATTATTCTTTCTTCTTCTAAGAACACTAGTTTCCTCCAATATATTCAATATCATCCTTGAATACATCAAAAATACACCCAGTCAACCAGTTGTAATGGGTATAGATGTAGCATCTGCTATCATCGGTCTTGTGTGCCCAAGGTAAAAGGAAGAATTCTGAGTCTCGAGAGACCCTGATGATCTTGTTATCAGAGTAAGAGAGGTAGTATCCCTGTCCGGACCCTTTTAGTTTGACCAATGGGAGTGCATACCCATCATCATCTTCCATAAATTTTCTTAATTTGTACGCTAGTTTGCTTGGATTCTCATAAAGATACTTTAACAGCTTCTTTTTATCTTTGATTCCACTATTCGCCGCCACCACCATCGCCTCCTTCTCCGCTATCGGTGTTAGAAATTACTCCTCCGCCAACATATGGCCAAGCACTACCGTAATTTCTTCTTCTTCTTTGTTTTGAGCCCTTCTTCGGACCCGGTTTCTTTTTCTTCTTCCGCTTTTTCTTCTCATTAACACTTGAGACAATAGAAATTTTTATTTTTTTAGTTTTTTTTTCTTCATTTTCCTCAAGAGCACCAAAGCCGGCAGGTGCTGATTTGGATCTTTGGAAGTCTTTAGACCTTTTCAAGCCCGTAGCACCTGTTGTTTTGCTTCCTCCGAGACCAATCAACCTTCTTTTCTTAGTCGCGTGGTTATCAGAGTGGGGATACGCTCTCTCATTAAGCAGAGAATCGCCTTCCAAGAGGTACTTAAGAGCGTTGTGAAGGTTTTGAGTCGCCCCTTCACCTATTTTTTGCTCTATATCTTTTATATCACCACAAAAATAGTCTTCAACTTCCCATTGTAGTTGTATAACACCCTCTAGTTCATCGGAGGAGTACGGTACATAACCCACAAAGTAGTATACAGGCTTGGTATCACCCTTCCAAGTGATGTCTTGAGTTGCAAGATAGTCTATTTTTTTAACTTTCAAAGACAATTCTTCTAAAACTTCGCGATAAAAAGCGAAATTTGGTTCTTCACCCTCCATCAAGTGACCACCCGGTGCGTCCCACTCGTAAGAATCGGACCGTTGAGCGATGATTATCTTAGAATCAGTGGTGATAATGAGACCTTTTGCAATTTTATTGATATCTTTGAGTAATTCATCCGGACATTTTGCAACGATATCGCTTGGGTGTAGTTTTTTGTACGCCTCGATAGCCTCTCTTTCGGCAGGATCATCATCATAATGCAGCGAAGAGCCGAGTTCATACAATTTTTGTGCTTTTTTATCACCATTTGTGTAGAATACCCCATCGACATTGATCTTCAGTTTGTCCAGCATTACCTTAACGGAACTCTCAGGGACCTCTAGTGCCTGATGTCTTGAGGTAACAACAAGAACAGTAGCACCAGACTGTTTAAATTTTTTTATTCTGGCTATGATCTGTTTGTTAACACCACCATATTGGTACAGAGTCTCTTCTCCATCGTTAGAATCCTCATAAGACTTGACGATTGTGTTATCGAAGTCAAATGTGACGACCTTTCCGTTTTTGTTTTCATTTAATTTTTTCATCTTATCTAGTAGGTCTCTCATATCTTTATCCTTTTAATATATTATAACACATTTTTTGGTCTTTGTCAACCTATTCTTCGGGTAATTCATACAAAGCAGGATCTAAATCAGGGTCTAGTTTGTAATCATCCGCTTGATTTTTGATTCTCTGTCCTAAACTCTTTGGGTTGTTGACTGACGGGTTTTTTACATATCGATATATGTGGGAATAGGCTAGATCCTTCATTGGTTTGGACAGCAATGACTTTCTACCTGCGTATTGTTGTGGTGACGCCATTGGATTATAGGTCGACCAGAACAAAAACTCGTTTATTAAGAACTGATAGTATTTTCTGATCGATTCTTCGTCGTTGTTTTTGATTTTCTCGAGTAGATCACTGTCGTAACCAAACTTGTTAGCCATCACGCTAGTCCGGCTCACAGCCGAGGAGTCAGACAAAACAGCGTTTTGTAGTTTTTCCATTCCAATATTCTTCTCGACATCGGACAGAACACTGAATACCCTCGAGGCGTTCCTAGAGTTATCGGCAAAGTCTGTTATTTTCCAAACGGTTCCTTGTTTGGCCATCGCGAAGTTATCAGCACCGCCTTGCATTGGTTGTGTATCATCGTCACCTTCCATTACATTCCGGAGTCCTTGCTTCTTGGATCGTTCAACATGCCCTTCGTGTTCATCTTCAGCGGACACCTTGCTTTGCGGGACCCCACCTGTTTGAGCCGAGGTAGAGAACATCTCAGCAAGGCGCTTGCCCTTTAGCTTTGACGCTTCTTCTTCGTCTTTATTAAATTTTTTAACATCCTCCGGCTTACCAATGGCGGACCCAGCGTACCCTTGTACATTTCCACCGCTCATCGAAGACATCTCTTCAATCACATCTTCGTCTTCAACAGATTCGTTCTTGTAATTAGCGTATCTTGCTTTGACGGCGTCTTCCGCTTTTTCTTTTGAAGAGTGGCAGGACTCTATCTTGTCGCTGCCTGACTTCTTCACGACAGCAGTGCCCTTGTCTCCGTCAGCGTCAGTGCAGCTTTGCGCATATGCTTTCCATTTTTCGAGAATTAATTTCATACTATTCACCTCACGAATGTAAATAGTCATATGAGATCTTAATCTGGAATCCAGAATGACTCTCCGCCCATTTCGTGAATCGGGTGCATCATATGTCCCAGAACTTCGACATGTCCAAATCCCAAGGCATGACCAATTTCGTGCTCAAGCAATCGAGGCATATTTTTTCTTCTGTTTGGTAGATGAATATCAGCAGACAGAATCCTGAATCCAATTGTAAATCTTGCGGTCGTTGCATATAGGCTAGGGTCTCGCATCGCTTTACCTCTGATAAAGATCATTCCTTCCAAGAACTGTCCTTTGTGACAGATATCGCCGTCGTGATCAAAATGGTAACCAGCTATTTTTTTATTACGGATCCCCCACCACTCGATGGCCCTATCAACTCTATACCCAGTCACTCCGCTACTAGGACAGATAATGATCATCGGAGGTTCTCTCCATTCTGCGAGAACAAAATTTTTACTTTCAAAATTCGTCTTTGTTATCATTCCTAGAAAAACACCAAGCGAAAAAGATACGACCAATTTTATCACATTCTTGAAACTTAACATCCCCATATACCATATTCAATGGTTATCGTTTGGTTTGCCTCAGGTACAGAATCCTCTTCGAATATAACTGCGTTCTGGCTTGGATCATAGAACCAGCCGGTGGTCAGAAGTTGACCATTAACTTTTACAGTTATTGATGATTCAATCGGATCTGGCTCATCTAGAGGAAACCTGCTTCTTGCTGCTACGGTATTTGCGAGATCTTGCATTTGACTACCCCAGTCTGTCGCACAGATAGAGTACCACTCACCGCTGTAACGCTGAGTCATATCCCAGTAGCCAGTACCAAACGCAATCGCTCGATATATTGAGTTCCATTGGAACCCACAGCCAGTTGGGTGGTCTCCGATAACAGCAAAGTGTCTTACCATACTAGTGTCCGGCTTGAGACCGTCGAAGAATGCAGTGTAGTTCAGCCATGTACCAGCACTAAAATCAGGCTCATCAGATACATAGATGACTATAGCGGAGGCATCATCTCTCCAGAAGGATGTTCCGGGTGCACCGCCAGTATCGTAGTCAGTGTTTTCAAAAAACTTTTTAGCCATTTCGATACCTTTCTCAACAGCAGAGCCACCAATTGAAACTTGGTTTATTACTCCCTGCGCCCAATCGACAGGTGTCGCAAAGCTACTATCAATCCAACACACAGAACCAGAGCACTGCAAGAATGCACGATCAGTGGTTATGAAGCCAAGGTGAAAATCAGCACCGGTCGACAGAAAGACATTCATAAAGGCCGTCATTTGGTTTGATAGCTCTCCTTGGAATATATTCATTGATCCTGAATTATCGATGACGAAAATAATGTCTAGTGTAGCCACATCTTCTTGCGTGTGTTCTTCGATCGCGACTTGCTCAATATCTCCTGCTCCAAATTGAACAACCTCAGTTTCCGGATTCAACGGATCATCTCCTTTTATAGTTATGGAGCTTTGGTCAGTCCCCACATCAGACGGTATATAAGAAACAAGAAAATCTATTTCTTGGGTCGGATCCAATACCCACGGTGGCGGAGGTAAAGATCCAAGCTCTAAGATGATATCGACTGGCTGGGTAACCATCTGTGTTACGCTGTCTATCGTTAGAGGCATATTCCCATCGTTTCTGATTGTGATTCTCTCCTCGTTATCACACCCCATTGATATCGTCCCATAATCGAACTCTGAGGGCCCGACGGTCATTACTGGGGCGTTACCATTCCCAATCAATTGAACTTCAATCTCGGGGCTCTCACCGTCGTTAGAAACGATCTCTATGAGACCTTCATTGCTCTCATATGTTTGAGGCTCATAATAGACTTCAATCTGAACACCTTCACCGGGTTGCAACTCCCAGTCTTCTGTTGCAACATGATTAAAACTAAATCGATTATCTCCCGTAGTAAGCAAAAGGGGATCAAGTATTAATACCTCGTCCCCCGCGTTTACAATCGTTAATTCTTCTATACCAGTCTCTTGGCCCGATATCATACTGCCGAAATCTATAATCTCAGGCAAAACCACAATCTCAGGTTCTGGATTGTGTACTTTCGTTAATGCAATGTCATTGCAAGCGAATAAAAGTCCTAATAACCACATTCATAAATCCTCCATGTCTAAAGTAAATAGGAGGCTGTAGAGTGATTTGGAAGATTTTTAAAATTTAAGGGTCAAACCAGTTGGAGGAGGAGGCTCTGGAATCTCTTCGTCGCTTTGATAAAATTGTTTCCGTTTGTTCACAAGGGCTTTGTGCACAAAGTACGCTGGTTTTTGTGCGCTAGTGCCCAATTGTTGGGTAACTCCGTCTTCATCTAGTATATCTATTAATTGCTGCAACTCTTCGTTGGAATTAAATTTAATATATATAGAACCCCATTGTTCGTTAACCTCCATCTTCGCGGGTTTCGGAAGCATACCAGCATCAATGTAAAGATTTAATGCTTGATTAGCGTTTGTTACAGTGGAGAACATTCCGCTTAAAGACTCTTTCACCACCTCAGTGACCAGCGAGGTCAAATAGTTTCTATCTAATTTCATTTTTTTCTTTCCTTCGTTGGTTTTACCTTTTCCCTCAACAGCCAAGAACACTAGCATCGCTTGACCCGGTAAATCTCTTATTGTTGTTTGCAGCAATTTCTCAAATCGATTAGCCAGCATTAGTCCCTTTGCTTCACTCCATCCGCGAATATCAACTTTAAATAAAAGATTCATTTTCATTTTATAATCGCCGGAAGCACCAATTCTTAATCTTGGACCAACTATGTTGCTATATTTTATGTCAAGACGATCTGCCTTAGCGAAATACTCGGGTACTGCTTCATAAAGTATTTTTTTAAATTCTTGAGATTCTCCAAATTCTCTTCCTTTTCGAAATAGATCAGGACTGTCCTTGCTCAAAGTTGATGCTTTGGATGGCTCCTTTGTTTGCAGGATGACTTGAAGAGTCAAGATAACATTTGCTCTTGTTGTAATTCGAGAATCAGTACCGGACATTCCAGCGTAAGATAAAGAAGCCTTAAACACATTTTCTTTGTTATTGATAGGTGCAACGGTCTGGATTAGCTCAGAATAGTACCCATCTCTAATTTGCCCACTCATTGCCTCCCAAGACTCTGTCGCAGGTGGCTGCTCGGTCCTTGCGCCGATGCCTTCAATGAATTCTTTGATATCTTCATCTAGATCTTCGTTAGCACCCTCGTCTTCATCTCGTAAGTGCTGAAACGCGTCTTTGTTTAAAAGCGGGTTTTCCATCGCTTCAAAGAACGCTGCAATCGAAGACCAGTATTTTTCTTTTGGTAATGAGTTCGCTTGTCCGAGAACCTGTACGACCTCATTTTTTTCTTCGTTATATTCTAGGGTCACATGATATTTTTGACCTCCACCTTCTCCGATGGACATGAGATTATATAGTATACTGCCGCTCTCAGAAGCCGCTCCGCAGTTATTCATCTCTACTTGAGTAATCTCACAGTAGTCGGTTTCCGTGCTATGCCAGAACATCCCGTTGTCCAGTTTTAAAAATACGCAAGGATCTCCTTCGGTCGCATCATCACAATCTTTAAAATAATCCTGATTGTTTTGCAAGGTGAATTTGTTGATTTGCTCTATGTACTCATCCATAGGCAGATCCTTGTTTTTCTTAATCAGACTGGCCAGTTTCTGGGCGAGGTCTTGTCCGGTCCCTCGAACAGATTTCAGAAAGAAAAACAAACGATTCATATCTTCCTCAAATCGAGAGAACACGCTTTCCGTCGTATATTCCAAAAATCGATTTAAATGATCCATCGATTGTCCAACATAGTCATTGATTCGCGAATCAGGATCCGTATTTTTCTCTCGCCATTTTTGCAATTGTTTTTTCAAAGATTTTATGACCTTGTTGGTATATCTCATAAGAGGGAGATTGGTCGTAGGGTTAGCATCCCCAATTGCTCGGCCTTGTTGCAAGACCGTCTTTCTTCTCTCGGTTCCAAAATAAAAAGGGTCGTCGGCCAATGCTCCGAATGCCTCAAATTTTTCAATGGACTTTTTTATCTTAGCAATCTCTTCTCTGATTTCCGCTATATCTTCGTCTTTCTCTTCTTGGGGAAAATCAATGGATGGACTTGCTTCGATCTTCTCTATCTGTTGCTCATATGCTCTTATCTGTTTTGCGCGGAATTCAATCCCGGATCGGACATTAATCTTGATTCGATTTGCAACCTCACGAACGATTCGCATTGGATCCAACTCTTTAATATTGGCGGTTCGATAAAATATGCTAGCAACAGATTCTTGGAAAGGCTCGGGAACGACATCTTGGATAGCATCCGATATCCCTTGAAGCTCGCCCGGCCATTGATCGGTCCAGCCTTCTTGCAGGATTCCATCGCCTTGCGTTTCGCGCCCAAATTTTTCCTCATTTAAACCATTGAATTCGTCATATCTCTTCAAAATGTTTGCAAAAACAAGAAATGCACCTTTTCGATATATGTCATAATCCGGCACAATATCCCAAGATCCCTTTTTAGCGTTGTAACTTGTAGGAACGGTCAAATTAGAATTAACAAAAAATTCTTTTAATCTATCTTCCAGCTCCGGTCGTCCGATTGCATACTCTACCATTTTGACGGTATTTTCATCCGAAACTTCGTGAGTCATTCCGTACTCGAATTCCTCGTTGTTTTTATCGTTAACGATTCTTTGGATCAATTCTTTTTCCATATCAAGAGAATCGGCCAAATCAAACGCTTGCTCTACATTGCCGGAGGCAACAAGAGCGAATAGTTTTTGTAGATAGCCGTCGTCCTCTTGGAGGACCTCTACTATAAGAGAAGTTAAATAATTTCTATCCAGTCTAGACATCTAGTTATCCATTTGTCCGTCGATCTTGGCGACGAACTCTGGGAGCTGCTTCATCGCTTGTCTCAGAACATCCTCGGCACCGGATATATCGTTGGCCATTTGAAGGACCAAGGTTAGCAATTGCGTGTACTCATCCTTGTTATCAATACGATTGCCTATCGTATCTTTTACGCGGCCTACATCAGGGCTTAACTCCATCTCAGGAGTG
>Ga0098043_1000116_pt1 | contig 25218 bp, 26 predicted proteins | sample 9B_taG_FD_92581 | JGI IMG/M metagenome (GOLD analysis project Ga0098043, IMG submission 92581) | Marine viral communities from the Subarctic Pacific Ocean - 9B_ETSP_OMZ_AT15188_CsCl metaG | ecosystem: Environmental > Aquatic > Marine > Oceanic | place: Subarctic Pacific Ocean | collected 2015-01-10 | reverse complement strand
TGATGTATCTAAAGTTCCTGCTAAGGTATCTTATTCACAATGGTCTATGTTTGAAAAGTGTCCTAGACAATGGAAGCTTTCTTATATTGACAAATTAGCTCCATTCACTCATAGTATAGCAACTTGCTTCGGTACTGCATTTCATGAAACATTACAAGAATATTTAACTGTGATGTATACAGATTCTGTCAAAGCAGCTAATAATATCGATCTTCGTGATATGTTATTAACATGTTTAAAGATGGAATATCAAAAAGGGGTCAAAGCAAATAATGGCGAACATTTTTCTACTCCAACTGAATTAGCAGAACATTTAGAAGATGGTGTACAAATACTCGAATGGTTTACTAAAAGAAGAGCTCAATATTTTTCAACTAAGAATCAAGAGCTTGTTGGAATAGAAGTAGAATTAGGAGTTCCTGCTTCTCCTAGCAATAAAAATGTATATTGGTACGGATTCATAGATATAGTAGTTAGAGATACAGTACAAAATAAAATAAAGATAATAGATATTAAAACTAGTAGAATGGGCTGGAATAAATATCAAAAAGCAGACAAATTAAAAGCAGCTCAATTAGTTGCATATAAAAAATATTTTTCAGATCAGTTTGGAATACCAATTGATAATATTGATATTGAATTTTTTATAGTTAAACGAAAACTATTAGAAGAATCAATGTTTCCACAAAAACGGATACAACTATTAAATCCTGCATCTGGCTCAGTTACAAGAAAAAAAATACAACGAAGTATTGATACATTTATTGAATATTGTTTTGACAAAGATGGTAATAAGCAAAAAGATAAAAATTATTTAGCTATAGCTGGTAAAGGAGCAAAACATTGTAAGTGGTGTCCATTTAAGATGGATTATGAAAATTGTCCTAAAGAAAATAGGATTCGTGAATAATTTTTATTATAATAAAAAAAAAAGGAAAATATGAATGGATTATTATTAGATGCATTATATGCAAAATATCATGCAGATAAAGCAGATGCAGTTGCAAGACTAAATATATATTTAACAAATTCTGTTGGTATAGGAGAACATCCACAACACACAGAAGAAATGGATACTATAGTAGCACAATTTGCAGATGCACAAGATAAATTAGAAGCTTTAAAAATGATGTTATCTCATGTTGGAACAGAAGGTAAAAATAAAAAAGAACTTTTAAATGACTAAAATTGCTATTGTTGGAAACAAAGAATGGCAAAATAAAAGAAAAGTACAACAAGTTTTAACTGAATTAAAACAAAAGTTTAAAAATGAATTAATAATTGTTGGAGCTGGTGGTAATGAAGGAGCTAATTATATGGTTCGAAAGTATACATTAGAATTTGGATTACAATATGAAGAATATAATCCATCATATACAGGATATAATTTATATTCAGCGCTACCAGAAGGATATTATGGTAAACAATATCATTTTTCTCAATTATTACATAGAATGAGATTATTAGCAGAAAATTGTGACTATTTGATTATTTTAAGCAATGAAAAAAATATGAATCCACAATTACAGACTGCATATAGTAAAATTAATAAATTAAAAAAGCCAGTAGTGGTGTTAGGATAAAGGAATATATGGAGTTGCCTAAACTTACAAAAATTAATCCTGTAAAAAAGAAAAAGAAAAAAATATTATTATTAGCAGACGATTTTAGATTACCGTCTGGTATTGGAACAATTTCTAAAGAAATTATATTACACACAGTACAACATTATGATTGGGTACAAATAGGAGCTGCAGTAAATCATCCAGATGCTGGAAAAGCGTTTGATGTATCTCAAGACGTCCGTAAACAAACAGGAGTACAAGACGCAGACGTTAAAATTATTCCATATAATGGATATGGAGATAGAAATATATTATTTACAGTATTAAATAATGAAAAACCAGATGCAATATTTCATTTTACTGATCCTAGATATTGGGAATGGTTATATCAATTAGAACACGAAATTAAAACTACATATAAAATTCCACTTATATATTATTCTATTTGGGATGATTTACCATATCCAATGTGGAATTCTCCTTTCTATGGAAGTTGTGATTTAATAATGGGTATATCAAAACAGTCTGATAATATACATCGTGAAGTTTTAAAACAAAATAATTTTAAAATTTTAGATTACGATACAAATTCAACTTCAAATCAAGATTTAGATTGGAATCAAATTATAACTGGATATGTACCACACGGATTAAATGATACAGTTTATAAACCAATTCCAGAGACTAATGAATTATATCAAAAATATTATAATGAAATAAAAGTTAAAAATAATGTTTCATTTGTATTATTTTGGAATAATAGAAATATAAGAAGAAAATTACCAGGCGATGTTATTCTAGCATTTAAACATTTTAGATCGTTATTACCAGATGATAAAAAAGATGATGTAGCATTAGTGATGCATACTCAAATTGTTGATAATAATGGAACAGATTTACGAGCAATACACGAAAACGTTGCTTCAGAATGTAAAATATTATTTTCAGAACATAAAGTAGGATCACCAGAATTAAATGCATTATATAATGTTGCTGATGTTACAATTAATATAGCTTCTAATGAAGGATGGGGACTAAGTAGTACAGAATCATTATTAGCAGGAACTCCAATTATTAATAATGTAACTGGAGGATTGCAGGATCAATTGAGATTTGAAAATGAAAAAGGAGAATGGATTACATTTGATGATAAATTTTCAACAAATCATACTAAAAAATATAAAAAACATGGTGTGTGGGGTAAAGCAGTTTGGCCATCTAATAGATCGTTACAAGGGTCTCCCATGACTCCATATATATTTGACGATCGTGTAAATTTTGAAGATGTTGCGAGTAAAATACTTGAATGGTATAATACTCCTATAGAAAAAAGAAATGAATATGGAAAAGCAGGTCGTGAATTTTGTTTAACTCATGGCCTAACTTCGAAGCAAATGGCAAATAAGATGGTAGATATGATAAACTTTTTATTTAGTCAAAATAAAGAAGAAAGACCAAAATATGTATTATATAAGTCAGAATCAACAAAATATAAAGAAATGGGTATAGTATGAGAAAATGTGTTATTTCAAGTCCAGTAGCTACGCAATCAGGATATGGGCATCATGCTCGAGAGTTTATTAAGCACGCTTTTAAGTTTAAAAGAAATGAATGGGATATTAAATTACTATCAATGCCATGGGGACATACTCCATTTACATATCCAATTCCACATGAATGGGTTAAAAATATAGTTCCATTACCATTAAAAGAACAACCAGATATTTGGGTACAAATAACAGTTCCTAATGAATTCCAACCAATTGGAAAATATAATATTGGAGTGACTGCAGGAACTGAAGGAGATATTGCTCCGCAAGAATGGATTGAGTCAATTAATAAAATGCAACTAATTATAGTTCCTTCTGAATTTACAAAACAAGTATTTGTAAATACAGCAGAAAAACATAAATTACAAATAAATACAATAATTAAAGTAGTTCCAGAATATTTTGATAGTAATGTATATAATAAAAATAATAAATCAGCTGATATAATAGAACTATCATCGATAATAAATGAACAATTTTGTTTTTTATTTGTAGGACATTGGTTACAAGGAAGTATTGGAGAAGATAGAAAAAATATAACTGGAATGATTCATACATTTTTTGAAACATTTAAAAATAAACAAAAACAACCAGCATTAATATTAAAAACCAGCGGTGCTACATATTCAGTAGTCGATAGAACTAATATAGATAGAAATATAGAACAATTAAGAAAATTGTATCCTAAGAATACAAAACTACCTAACATATATATACTACATGGAGATTTAACAGATAATGAAATGAATGCATTATATAATCATCCAAAAGTTAAAGCTATGGTATCATTTACAAAAGGAGAAGGTTTTGGTCGACCGTTATTAGAATTCACCAGTACTGGAAAACCAATTTTATCACCTCGTTATTCAGGCCCAGCTGATTTTCTTAATAAAGAATTTATGATTAATCTTCCAGGGAGTTTAACAGATATACATCCTAGTGCAAGAAATCAATTTTTGATTGAAGGAGCAAAATGGTTTACAGTAGATTATGGATATGCAAAGAAAGCATTTAAAGAAGTTTTTAAACATTATAATAAGTTTTTATCACTATCTAGAAAACATATTAAATATTCATATGATAATTTTTCAGAAACAGCTGTATCTCATATATATAATACATTATTTGATGAAATAGAAAATAATATGGGAGGAATTCCAATACAACAACCTTTAAATCTTCCAACATTAAATAAAATTGAATTACCTAAATTAAAAACAATATGAAAATAGGATATTTTATAACAGCTTGTAATGAGTATGATGAATTAGCTAAATTACTAGTTCTCCTTCGTACAAATATAGAAAAAAGTGATTGTATTGGAATATTATTAGATGAAGAAAATTGTACTAAAGAAGTAGAAAATTTATGCCATCAGTTTCTAATACCAGATAATGATTCATTTAGATTAATATATGGTAACTTAAACAATGATTTTGCATCATTTAAAAACTTAGGATATCATTTATTTGAAGATTGCGATTGGATCTTTAATATTGACGCAGACGAATTACCATCATCTATACTTATACAAAATATTAAACAAATAATTGAATTAAATCCAAATACAGAATTAATATATGTACCAAGAATTAATACAGTAGAAGGATTAACAGAAAGTCATATACAGAAATGGCGTTGGGTAGTTAATGAAGATGGATGGGTTAATTGGCCTGACTATCAAGGTAGGATATATAAAAGATCTCCAATGATAGAATGGAAAGGTAATGTACACGAACAAATTAAAGGAATGAAACAATATTCACATCTACCCCCTAAAGAAGAATTTGCATTTCATCATCCTAAAACAATTGAAAAACAAGAGAAACAAAATAAATATTATGAAACAATCTAAAAAAGTATGGTATGCTCCTAATAAGTTAGAAGCTTATGGAGAAGAAGAAATAAAAGCAGTAGAACAATGTCTTAGGGATGGTTGGCTAGCTGGTTTTGGTCCTCGTTCTGTTGAATTTGAAGAAAAAATAGCAAAAGAATTTAGCAAGAAATTTGGAGTATTTGTTAATTCTGGATCATCTGCGTGTTTACTAGCATTAGCAGCTTTAGATCTTCCAAAAGGGTGCAAAATAATAACTCCAGCTCTTACATTTTCTACTACATTGGCACCTATTATACAATTAGGATTTAAACCTATATTTATAGATTCAAATCTTAAATCATATGTTCCAGACGTAAAAGATATTATAAATGCTATAACTGACGAAGTTAAAGCTATTATGATTCCAAATTTAATAGGAAATAAACCAAATTGGAAATTATTAAAAAAAGAATTAAAAAAAATTAATAGAAATGATATTTTTATAATTGAAGATTCTGCAGACACAGTTACTCATACATCTCACACAGATGTATCTACTACTAGTTTTTATGCTTCACATGTAATTACAGCTGGAGGTATGGGAGGCATGGTTATGTTTAATGATGAAAAACATGTTAAAAGAGCTTTAATGTATAGAGATTGGGGTAGAATAGGAGATAATAGTGAAAACATAGATGATCGATTTGCTCATGATGTAGATGGACTGCCTTATGATTATAAATTTTTATATGGTGTTTTAGGTTATAATATGAAATGTAGTGAAATGAGTGCTGCATTTGGATTAGTCCAGTTAGAAAGATTTCAAACATTTAAACAAAAAAGAAGAGATAATATTGAACGTTATTTAGAAAATCTTAAAGATGTAAAAGAAATAATACTTCCAGATGATAGTATAAAACCTAATTGGTTAGCTATTCCTTTACAAACTGAACGTAGATTAGAATTACTAACTCATTTAGAAAATAATAATATACAAACAAGAGTAACTTTTGCTGGTAATGTAACAAGACATCCGGTGTATAGAGAATATAAACAAGACTTTACTAACGCTGACCTAGTAATGAAAAATGGTTTTTTATTAGGAGCTCACCACGGAATGGATTTAGAAGATGTGGATTATGTTTGTGATAAGATAAAAGAATTTTTTAATAAATGAAAATAGCATTTTTAACAGAAATGGGGTTTGATGGATATATTGAAAAGTCCCATCCTAATATGCGAACAGAATTTGCATGGATGAATGCATTACATGCAAATCATATACCATTATCTAAATACAATGAGGTATCTGATTATGATCATGTATTTATTATATTTCCTAAAGGACAATTAAATTTAAATGCAGTTGCATCAAAGATAGGTAATATACCAAACCCACATTCTGAACTATTAAATAGCAATTGGTTATATAAATTAAAAGAAAAAAATAAAAAAGTATATTATGTTCAAGAAGGTCCAACATGGATGTTTACAGAACTAGAAATACAAGACCAATTTAATTTCTATAATATGCTAGCATCAGTCGACGCCATTTACGCACATAATAATTATGATCAAAAATTTTACAAAGGTTTAGTTCCAGGACAACAAGTACGTGTTATGCCAACACTAATGATTGAAGAATGGATACACAATATTGTTCCTCAAACAGAAGACAAAGTATTGATTGGAGGAAATTTTGCTAGATGGTATAATGGATTTCAAAGCTATTTAATAGCATCAGAGTTCGAAGTTCCAATATGGACTCAAGAATCTCACGCAAAGCGGCAATATGAAGATCAAGTTCCTAATTTAAATCACCTTCCTAGACTTTTATGGAATCAATGGATGGAAGAAGTTTCTAAATTTAAATATGCAGTACATTTAATGCCAACTATTGCAGCTGGAACATTTAGTTTGAATTGTGCGTATTTTGGAATACCTTGTATTGGTAATGAAAAAGTAGATACTCAAAGATTATGTCATCCAGATTTATGTGTAGATGTCGATGATTTAGAAACTGCTAGAAAGTTAGCTAATAAATTAAAAAATGATATAGAATTTTATAATTCATGTAGTAAAAAATGTAAAGAACTATATAGAACACATTATGATATAGAAGTATGGAAAAAACAAATAAATTTGTAATTATTACGCCTTCATATAACAATGAAGAATGGGTAGAAGCTAATTTAGCTAGTATGTTAAATCAAACATATACAAATTGGCGAACTATCTATATTAACGATTGTTCAACAGATAACACACTTGAAAAAGTTAATAGTATTGTCAAAAATGATAAAAGATTTACTATAATTAGTAACAAAGAAAATCAAGGAGCAACATATAATTATATTAATTTTTTAGATCAAATTGATGATGATGAAATTATTATACATCTAGATGGAGATGATTGGCTTATTAATGAAGTAGTATTAGAAAAGTTAAATCAATATTATAATGATCATGATGTATGGATGACATACGGAGGATTTGTATGTTGGGATGGTAATGAAACAAAAGTAGGATATCCTCAAAATACAGAATATCCTGAATTTATACATAACTATAAATTATATCGAAAAGACATTTGGCGAGCATCTCATTTAAGGACTTATAAGGCTAAATTATTTAAAAATATTGATACAAAAGATTTTACATCTAGAATAGATAATAAATTATTTTGGCATGCAAGTGACTTGGCATGGGCATATCCTTGTTTAGAAATGGCTGGTAAAGATAAAATAGGAGTAGTAGACTTTTATACACACGTATATAATCAAACTCCAGATAATCAAGTTCGAACAAAAGAACGTGAATCTACAGATAATAGTATATTTGAAAATGAAATCAGGACAAAACCAATATATAAACAATTAGATTCATTAAATAATCAATCACAAAAGTTACCACAAATAAATACATTTGGTGATAATAGAGAACGACATACTATACCTAAACTATTTTCATACTGTTATAATCAATCAGTTGGTGAATTTAATTTAACAATTTTACAAGATGAAAATATATTAAATTACTTAGAAAATAAAATTGAAATAGATAAAACGAAACCAATCATTGCAATATTAGCTGAAGGCCCTCACATGTTCAATCAAAGAGCTGTCTACGATCGAATACAACATGATTATGAAAAATTTGATAAAGTATTGGGTTGGCATGAATCTTTGTTTAATCTTCCTAATTTTAAGTTTAAACCAATATCAGAAATATCACAATGGAGTGCATTACCAAATGAATTAGATATCAATCAATTTCAGATATATAATAAAAGTAAAATGACTTCATTTATAACTTCTACAAAAAATATGTGTTCTGGCCATCAATTTAGATTAGATTGTCTAAATAAAATACAACAAGAAAATTTAGATGTAGATACATATGGACGAGGTATTAATGAAATTGATTCAAAACTACAAGGACTAAAAGATTATAGATTTTGTATTGCAATGGAAAATGATTATCAAGATAATTATTTTACAGAAAAATTATTAGATTGTATGTTATCTGGAACTATACCAATATATCATGGATGTAAAAATATTGAAAAATATTTTGATGTAGACGGAATAATAACATTTAAAACTATTGATGAACTTGTAAATATTTTAAATAACTTAAATGAAAATGATTATACATCTAGATTATCAGCTATACAAAAAAATTATAAAACTGCATTAACGTGGTGGGAAGACAACGATCGATTATTTAATAAATATTTAAAGGAGTTTGTGTAATGGATATTATAATTTTTTCAAAAGATCGAGCATTCCAATTATATACATCATTAGAAACAATACAAAAACATGTATCTAATATAGATAATATATACGTACAATTTGCTTATTCAGACAAAAAATATTTAGATGGGTATGAAAAGTTAAATAAAATATTTAATGATGTAACATTTATTGATGAAACGGTTCATGGATTTCAAAATACAATGTATGCACTATTGCATAGTGAAATACAATCTGAAAATGTAATGTTAGAAGTAGATGATACTATATATTACAAAGACTTAGACTTAAAAAAATGTAACAATATATTAAATCAAAATTCAAATGCTGGAAAATATGGATTTGGTTTTGATTATACAATTTTTAATAATTCATATTTTATTGATCATGGCACACATTTATCTGTTAATAGATCAAATACATATGATCGAGAACTAATTGGTTTAGTATTAAATTATCCATTCAATGCTAGTAGTGCAATACATCGAAAAAAAGATTTGTTATCATTACTAACAAATGAACAAATAAATACGCCAGTTGAACTAGAAATAAAAGGATCTACTTCTAAAATATTTAACAGTTATTCAACTAATTTATATAATAAGACAGAAGTTGTAAAACAAATACATACAAATAATTCATTAAATCGATACGAACAAGTATATGATATAGAAACATTAAATAATTTTATATTAAATAATGAAGTTGTTGATATTAATAAATTTAATATTGAAACTTTTGATACTGATATGAGATGGTTTAATGGTGAAGATATAGGTAGATTTCCTATTTTCCCATGGGAAATTCCACCAAAACATCATAAAGATATTATAGAATCAAGAAAAATAATATCATTATCAAATGAATGGTGGGGTAATACAAAAAATAATATTATTGGAATACCATTATCAAAAAAAGCTCCTATCTGGAAATCTTCAACTCCACATCCAGCTGATCAATTAATTGATTTGGGTAATAAAGGCCCATTTGTAAATAGTTTTCGTGATTATAATAAAGATAATAATTTAGAAAACTATTTAAAAGATAAACGAATAGCATACGTTTGTCCTTCTCCACATCTTAAAGGTAAAAAATTAGGAAAATTAATTGATTCATATGATATTGTAGTAAGAATTAATCAAGCATATCATATGAAAGAGCAGGATTGGGAAGATTATGGCAAAAGAACAGATATTGTAATGAATTGTTTAAATCATATTAAAATAGATGCATTAAAAGAAAATATGTCATTTGCAGAATCATTGAAATATATTATATGCCCAATGGTATCAATGTGGGACATACAAAGAGTACACGATTTCCTAGACACAACTAAAGCTCCATGGCATAATGTTTGTGATGGATATTTGTTTAAATGCTTCAATGAAATTGGAACAACTGCAAATACAGGATTGATGGGTATAATAACATTGTTAAATTATAATGTAAAAGAACTATTTGTTACAGGCATGACATTTTTTAATATGAATACATTTGGAAAAGTATACAATGACACATATCATGACGCAGCTGCTAAAGCAGGCAATTTTAGCTCAACAGAAAATAAAACTCCAGACATTGGTGAAATGAGAATGGATATACATGAACAACAACCACAAATAGACTTTTTTCAAAGAATGGTAGATAAATATCATAACAATCCGCTAGTATTAGATGATTATTTAATAGAAAATTTTGTAAAATGAAAACAAAAACAGCATTTGTTATAGGTTCAGGTCCATCATTAAATGATATTGACATAACAAAGTTAAAGGATTATGATACTATTTGTTTTAATAGATCTTATATTGCATATGAAGATTGGGGGTTTGATCCAACATATTATCTTGCTATTGATAGTAATGATATACGAGCTATGTATAAGGATATATACAATTTAATTGAAAATAGTAATATACAAAAATTTTTTCTAACATCATGTCAAGATAATAATAGACATCCATCTCCAGAACATTATCAAGATGGAGATCATCGTTCTGAATTTTTTACTGATTTAAAAGAAAATAAAAAAGTTTATTTGTTTAATGAACAATGTGTATATGATATACCTGCAGCAAATATTAATGAAGAAACACAAACAATTAATGCAAAGATGTTGCCAAATGCTGGATTTATGGGAATAGTAATATTAAAAATATTAGGATATAAAGAGATAGCATTTGTAGGATGCGATGCTCGTTATAAAGACGATTCAGAATCAAACAAATACATTACATCAATTGGTAAAGAATATATATCATCAGAAGATTATGATATTAATCATTTTAGTCATAAATATTTTGGAAGTAACATGAGATTTGGAGCTCCAAATGAAAAAGAAATAATTAAAACTTGGAGTGCAGGAGCTAAATCAATTAATGAATATATTCCTGATCTTAAAGTATATTCTTGTACAAAAGATTCTAATCATAATGATGATTTTAAATATATTGAATTTGAAGAATTTTTAAAAGGAAAGCGATAAATATGAATAAAAAAATTATAGCAATGATTCCTGTTAGATTAGGAAGTAAACGAGTTCCTAATAAAAATTTAAGATTACTAGGTAATAAACCGTTAGTAGCTCATATAATAGAATCAGCAAAAGAATCTAACGCATTTGACGAAATATATATAAACTCTGAATCAGATGTATTTAAAGAAATTGCAGATGAATATAATGTTAAATTTTATAAAAGGCCATCACATCTTTCAACAGATGAAGCTACTAATGATGATTTTACATTAGACTTTATGAACAATGTTCACGGAGATATATTAATACAATTGTTAGCAACATCTCCATTTGTAACAAGTAGTCAGATAAAAGAATTTGTAAATAAATCTGTAGAGTATGATACTTTAATATCTACTAGTAAAATAAAAATTGAATCTGTATTTGAAAATATTCCTATAAATTTTAATCAAAAGAAACAATCTCCTCCAAGTCAATTATTAGAACCAGTATATGCGTATGCATGTTCATTAATGTCTTGGAACTATAAAAACTATATGTTAAATATGGACCATTATCAATGTGGATATCATGGTGGTGACGGAAAAATAGGATTCTTTGAATTGTCTGGATATGCAACTGTTGATATAGATGAAGAGGATGATTTCATGTTAGCTGAAGCTATATTAGCTTCTAAACCAAAAGAACCACAATATTATAAACCTGGTAAAATATTTGATCATAATGTAGAACGAGTATTAGCTCAAGACGGAGTTGTTAATAATAACTTATATGATTTTAATAAAGAAGTAACTAAAGTTCAAGACATTATAGATTCAAATCCTAGCAATGAATCATGGTCACATACAGTAATAAATTCTAAATCTACTAGATCAACATTAATAGGTCAAATGCCAGGAGAAGGAAATAGATTACACTATCATAATGATTGGGACGAATGGTGGTATATTATTCAAGGTGAATGGGATTGGTTTGTTGATGGTAAAACAATGAATGTCAAAGAAGGAGATATAGTTTATATTGAAAGAAATAAAAGACATAAAATTACAGCTACTGGAACTAAACAAGCTATTCGATTAGCAGTTAGTAGAGATGATGTGGATCATATATATGAATAAAACAAGTGTATTTAAAATAAAAATTGATTTTGAAAAGAGTCATGGGAGTTATGTATTTGATAAAAACACAAATACAAAATATTTAGATTTCATGGGAATGTATTCTTCATTGCCTATAGGATATAATCACCCAATATTTAACACTCATGAATTTAAAAAAGAAATAGAATTAGTTTCAAAATTAAAAGTTGTAAACTGTGAAATGTTAAGTGACGAGTTTGAAGAATTTTACAAAAAATTTAAAACTTTTACGTCATTAAATATGTATAAAAATTATCATTTTACATGTACAGGAGCTTTAGCAAATGAAGCAGCTATTAAAACTGCAATGTGGCATAAAGGTCCTAGACCTGATGGATACATATTGTCAATTAAAAATAGTTTTCATGGTATTAATTCTGTAGGTAATATTATAACAACAAGATTTCCAGGAGTTAAATTAAGACAAGGAAATATTCCAGGCGAATATATGTGGCCAGTTGCTAATTCAATTGAAGATGCAATTAGTCATGTTAAATTAAATCCATATAATTTGCAAGGAGTTATTATAGAACCAATACAAGCAACATATGGTGATAACTATTTAAATAAAAAACAATTAAAAAGATTAGCAACAGTTTGTAAAAAATATAATATTCCATTAATTTTTGATGAAGTGCAAACAGGATTTCTAACATCTGGGACAGTTTGGTATTTTGAACAATTAGGAATATATCCTGATATAGTAACATTTGGTAAAAAATCACAAGTTTCAGGAATAATGGTAAAAGAATCTCATTCTGAAGCATTTAATCAACAAAAAAGATTATCTGTAACATATGATGGTGATTTAATTGATATGATTAGATGTAAATATATTATTAAAGTACTAGATAATAATATACAAGAAAACGTAAAAAAACGTGGTAATCAACTTTATAAAGGATTATCTAAATTAAAACAAATACAAAATGTTAGACAAACTGGATTGTTAATTGCATTTGATTTTGATACAACGTTGGAACGAGATACATTTTATAAACAATTATATAATTATGGAATGATTTGTAATCCAACTGGCGAAAAAAGTATTAGAATGCGTCCTAATTTGTGTGTAACAAAACAAGAAATAAGCGATGCATTAGTATTAATAAAACAATGTATAAATTAGGATTTATCCAGAAAAATTATTATAATAAAAATAAAAGGATACAAATGAGTCATATTGATTTTGAAAATGTAGAAGACAAATTTGAAAAAACGTTAACTACTAGAGAATGGAAAAAACTTGAAAAAGATTTTGAATCAAGTAGTGATATATATTTAGTTGCAAATGGAGGTTTATGGGCAGTTGCTAATCATGCTGCTGATGACTGTACTAGATTATTTGCTAAAGCTGGCATACAAAAAAATGTAAAATCATTAGATAGTCAATGTTTAATTACAAGTATAGCTAATGACTATGGTTACAATAATTTATTTTTAAGTTGGTTAGAACTTCAAAAAAAGTCTGGAGCTATGAAAAAAGATGCTATGATTGTCGCATTATCATGCTCTGGAGGATCTAAAAATGTTGTTTCTTGTTGTCATTGGGCTAAGAAAAATGGATATAAAACTGCAATGATAGCAGGGCAAGATAGGCAATTATTAGAGTCTGATATAAACAATATTGTATTAGATTGTAAATATTTTCATACTGTAGAAGTGTTGTCATTAATTTTATTCTATGATTTAATCCATTCATGTGGAGCACAATGTCCTTCGATAAAAGCTGAAGTAATAAGAAAAGGAACAGCTCAACCATTATCAAGGAATCCACTACAATAAATGTTTGATTTTTCAAATAAAAACATATTAGTTACAGGTGGGACTGGTGGTATAGGCACAGCTATTGCTGCACTATTTGATCAGTTCAAAGGAAATGTTATAGTTACTAATTCTAAACTTGCAGACTTTAAATATACTGAAGATATTATTACATTATTAAATGAATTACCTAATATTGATATTTGTGTAAATTGTGCTGGTATCAACGTGATTAATGAATTACATAATATCAAAGAAGAAGATTTTGATGATATCATGCATGTAAATGTTAAAGCTCCATTTTTGATTTCAAAACATGTAGCAGAACATATGAAGAAACAAAAAAACGGAAAGATAGTTAATGTATCATCTATTTGGGGAGATAAGACAATATCTGGCAGATTATGTTATACAACTTCAAAATCTGCATTAATAGGGATGACAAAAACATTAGCTGTTGAATTAGCAAAATATAATATACAAGTTAATACAATATCACCAGGATTTACTAATACCAAGTTAACAAGAAGTATATTGTCAAAAGATCAAATAAACGAATTAGTTTCAAAAGTACCAATGGGTAGAATGGCAGATCCAATAGAAATTGCTAGAATTGTAATGTTTTTATGTAGTAAACAAAATACATATATTACAGGACAAAATATTATAGTAGATGGAGGATTTTCAATTACATGAAAATAAAATCATCTATACAAAATTATACAGTAGAATTTAGTAATAATTTTATTGAATCAATTGATCAAATTTATAATAAAGGAGATATTATTATAATTGATAATAAGATATATTATGAAGAATTAGAAAAATATACATGTATACTATTAAACAATGTATCAGAACAAACTAAAGACTTTGATAATATATCTAATGTTATAAATTCTATTATTGGAAATTTTAATAAAAAAAATAAATTAATTGCAGTAGGTGGAGGCATCACTCAAGATGTAGTTGGATTCATATCATCAATATTATTTAGAGGAGTAGATTGGGTATTTTATCCTACGACATTGTTAGCACAGGGAGATAGTTGTATTGGCGGTAAAACATCAATTAACTTTAGTACATATAAAAATCAATTAGGCAATTTTTATCCTCCATGTGAGATTATTATATGTAATGAATTTTTAAATACGCTTACAGAAATAGATATTAAATCTGGATTAGGTGAAATGTTACATTTCTTTTTAGTATCAAGTAAGGCTGACTATAAATTTTTTGTAAAGAATCAACATGACTTTAACAAATTAACTACAAGATGTTTAGATATTAAACGTTCATATATAGAAATAGATGAATTTGATAAACATGAGCGATTAATACTAAATTATGGTCACACATTTGGACATGCTATAGAATCAGTTACAAATAACGCTGTAGCACATGGTATTGCAGTTTCATTAGGAATGGATGTTGCTAATTTTATTTCATATAAAAAAGGATATATAACATACGAATTATTTAAACGAATTCAAAAAACATTAATTAGTATATATGAAGAATTAAAACTTCCAGAAATTGATAAATTAATTATAGCACTAAAAAAAGATAAAAAAAATATTAGTAATAAATTAAATTGTGTATTAACCAACGGACCAGGCGATATGTTTCTAGAAGAAGTTGAATATTCGGATATACAAACATACTTAAAAGAATATAATGAAAAAAGATAAATCACTATTAATAACTGGTGGAAGTAGTATGGTTGGAAAACATATGAAAGAACTTCTAAAACCTGGTTATAAAGTTACATATGTTGATAGTAGTTATTGTGATTTAACTGATCCAAAAGCAGTACAATGGTTAATTTCTTCAGTTGAACCAGATCATGTAATACATTTAGCAGCTAAAGTTGGAGGCATTCAAGATAATATTAAATACCCTGCAAACTATTTTGATGAAAATATATTAATGAATACTATTTTAATAAAAGTATGTCAAGAATATAACGTAGAATATTTTACAGGTATATTAAGTACTTGTATTTATCCAGATGTGTTAGAAACATATCCAATGAAAGAAGAAGATATGTTTAAAGGTCCCCCAACTCCAACTAATTTTAGTTACGGGTATGCAAAACGATCAATGGCTGTACAAATAGATGCTCATAACAAACAATATGGGACAAAATATAATTATTTGATTCCATGTAATTTATACGGAGAGCATGATAATTTTGATGACAACACTAAAGCACATTTTATTACGGCTTTACTTAAAAAAATAAAAAATTCAGATAAACAATTAAAATTATTAGGAACTGGAACTCCATTAAGACAATTTATGTATGCAGGAGACTTTGCAAAGATAATAATAAAAGTTATACAAAATAATATTACAGAAAGTTTTAATGTAGCACCAAATCAAAATTATAGTATAAATGATATGGCTGAAAAAGCTATACAAGTTTTAAATAAAAACTTAACTATTAGTTACAATAAACCAGAATTGGATGGACAATATCGAAAAGATGTTTCAAATGATAAAATGAAAAAAATATTTCCAAATTTTAAGTTTACTGATTTTGAAGAAGGAATAAAAAAAGTTTATGATACAATTAGTTAGCGATACAATAGATAGAGATGATATAGATTCTTTAATAAAATGGTTACAACAAGATCCTATTCCTAGATTAACAAAAGGAAATTTAACCAAACAACTAGAATCTAAATGGGCTGAAAAAATAGGAACAAAATATTCTGTATATGTTAATTCTGGATCTTCTGCTATATTATTAACATTAGCTGCATTAAAAGAATCAGGAAGACTAAAAAATAATAAAATAATTGTTCCAGGATTAAGTTGGGCAACTGATGTTAGTTCTCCTATGTTACTAGGATTAGATCCTATAATGTGTGATTGTAATTTATATGACTTATCATGCGATCTAAAACATTTAGAAACATTATTTTCTAACGAGTCTCCAGCTGCATTAATTTTAGTTTCTCCATTAGGATTAGTTCCTAAGATGAAACAAGTACTTGAACTATGTAAAAAATATGACGTTATGTTATTAGAGGATGTGTGTGAAAGTATGGGATCTAAATATCAAGATAAATATTTAGGTAGTTTTGGATTTGCATCATTTTTTTCAATGTATTTTGGACATCATTTATCAACTATAGAAGGAGGATTTATAAATACTAATAATGAAGATTTTTATCATATGTTGTTAATGATGAGAAGTCATGGGTGGGATAGAGATCTACCAGAATCAAAACAAATAGAATTACGTGAAGAATATAATTGTACAAAATTTGATGCATTATATAATTTTTACGTTCCTGGATTTAACTTAAGAGCAACTGATTTGCAAGCATTTATTGGATTAAGATCTATAAAAAAATTAAATGATTATTCTATATTAAGAAATGATAATTTTAATCAGTATATAGACTTATTAAACAAAAATAAATTAAAACTAAAACAACGTACAGGTGATTTTATATCTAGTTTTTCAATTCCATATGTTAGTAGAAACAGAAATAAAATAGTGAATGCATTGATAAAACATAATATTGAAGTAAGACCATTAATTGCTGGAAACATGGCAAACAAACCAATGTGGACAGAACGATATGAAAAAGTAAAATTAACAAATTGTGAAATGTTAGATCAATATGGATTTTATTTACCAAATCATCAAGATTTAACATCATCTGATATTCAAAAGGTAGCAAAGATAATTAATAATTATGAGTAAAAAAGCATTAATAACAGGAATAAATGGCCAAGATGGTTCTTATTTAACAGAACTGTTAATTGGAAAAGGATATGAAGTATGGGGTATACTAAAAAGAAATTCAGTAGCTGAAAATCAAACTTCAAGAATACCAGATCATATATTTAAACAGATAAAATTAGAATATGCTGATATGACAGATATGGCATCATTGATTAGAGTATTACAATTATGTCAGCCCGATGAAATATATAATTTAGCAGCACAAAGTCATGTACGTATAAGTTTTGATCAACCAATATATACTACAGATTCAATTGCCATGGGAACATTAAACTTATTAGAAGCAATACGATTAACATGTCCTAATACAAAAATGTATCAAGCATCATCTTCAGAAATGTTTGGTAATAATATTGATACAGATGGATATCAAAGAGAAACAACTCCTATGAGTCCAGTATCGCCATATGGATGTGCAAAAGTTTATGGGTATAATATATGTAGAAACTATAGAAATGCATATGATATGAAAATATGGAATGGTATATTATTTAATCATGAATCGCCAAGAAGAGGTACTAATTTTGTAACTAATAAAGTTGTAAAAGAAGCAGTTAAGATAAAATTAGGATTATCAACTAAACTTAAATTAGGAAATTTAAATGCTAGTAGAGATTGGGGACATGCTAAAGATTATGTTTATGCAATGTGGCTGATGTTACAAGATACAGAACCAGACGATTATGTTTGTGCGACTGGAATAACACACACTGTACAAGATTTAGTTAACTATGTGTTTGAAAAATTAGGTTTAGATTGGAATGACTATGTAGTTCAAGATAAAAAATATTACAGATCTGAAGAATTAGAGTTTCTTAAAGGAGATCCTACTAAAATAAAAAAACAATTGAACTGGAAGCCTTTATATACTTTTGAAAGTATGTTAGATGAAATGATTGAATATTGGGAAAAACTTCCTATTAAAAATATGTATTAGGAGATAAAATGAAAAAAGTAATATATGTTACAGGATGCTTAGGATTCATTGGATCTTATGTGACAAGACTATGTTTAAAGCGAGGTTGGTATGTTAAAGGTATTGATAAAATGACATACGCTGCAAATAAACATTTATTAAAAGAATTTAATCAATATGATAATTTTTCATTTGTTCATTGTGATATTAATGATTTAGAATTTTTATATGATTGTGATTATATAATTAATACAGCAGCTGAAACTCATGTAGGTAATAGTATAGTTAAGAACGATGACTTTGTTGCATCTAATATTAATGGAGTTCACAATTTATTAGAACTCATAAGAAACTATCGAGCAGAAGGAAAAAATATTCCAAAACTGATACATTTCAGTACTGACGAAGTATATGGAGATATAGATACTGGAACTCATATAGAAACAGATTTATTAAAACCTAGTAATCCATATTCAGCAACAAAAGCAGCTGCAGATCAATTAATTTTAGCTTGGGCAAGGACATATAATCTTCCATATGTAATTGTAAGACCTACAAATAATTATGGAGAAGGACAATATGTTGAAAAGCTAATTCCAAAAGCTATAAAATATTTAGAGCTAGGAAAAAAAATACCATTACATAATAACGGAGATCCAGTAAGAACATGGTTACATGCAGAAGACACTGCTCGAGCTATATTAACAATAATAGATAATAATAAAACAAACGAAATATATAATATTTCTGGAGGATATGAACAAACAAATTTGGAAACTATCAAAAAAATTCTTAATATATATAATATAACTGACATATATAGTAAGTTGGATTTAACATATAGTCGACCAGGACAAGATGTTAGATATTCATTAGATGATTCAAAATTACAATCCTTAGGATGGAAACCATTAATGGATTTTAATATGGAATTACATGATATAGTAAAATATTATAAAAATAAATTTATATGGTAATAAATGGGACTATTTAGAATACAACATAATAATTTTGAACAACAGTTTAATTTTGATCATTTTGATACAATGCATCCTAATGAATGGGAAAATGATAATAGAATACATGAATCTGGATGGGAAGAAAGATATGAATATGAATCAATGTTACTTAACAATATTATTTCAGAAAATAAAAATATAAAAACTATATTAGAATTAGGATCAGGCCCTGGAGTATTATCTCAAAAAATAATATCAAAGAATCCAAATTTAACATATCATTTAGTAGACAAACCTCACGCAGAAAAATATTTTACAGAACAAAAATTTAAAGGATCTTTTTTTGTAAAAGATTTATCCAATAGCTTTGATACAACAGGTTTATTAGATCAATATGACTTAATTATAACAAATGATTTTTTAGAACATGTTTTAAATCCTTCTATAATTGTTCAAACTATTTATAAATTAACAAATAAAGATTCAATATATTTCATAAGTAATCCAAATTGGAGAATGGCACATCAATGGGTGTACAGAGGTTTATTTGATTTTGATAATTTTGTATATTTTTTATATACTCACAAATTTGAACTACAAGGAATTTATGGATCTAATTTAAAAACAGCTGCATATCCAAAATTAGATAGTGAAAGTATGTTACCAGATGATCATTTAACAGATTGGAATCATTATATGATATTTAAACATAGGACAAATATATGAGTCATTTAAAAAAGCGTATAGCAGAAATTGCATATAAACATAAACTAAGTCATTTAGGAAGTTATTTTTCTTCAGTCGATATTATTGACAAAATATATCAAACAAAAGAAAAAGACGATATATTTATACTTTCTTCAGGTCACGCTGCATTAGCTTTATATGTTGTAATAGAAAAATATGAAGGAATAGATGCAGAAGAGTTATTTAAAAAACATGGAGGGCATCCACATCGTGATGAAGCAAACCAAATTTATTGTTCAACTGGTAGTTTAGGAATGGGTATAACAGTAGCAGTTGGTAGAGCCATGGCAAATAAAAATAGAAAAGTATATGTTTTAATAAGCGATGGTGAATGTGCAGAAGGTTCTATATGGGAGTCATTACGATATATACAAGAATCAAATCTATCTAATATCGAAGTGTATGTCAATGTAAATGGATATGCTGCTTATGATAAAGTTGATACAAAATATCTGGTAGACAGATTAAAAATATTTTTACCTAAAATTAATATTGAATATACAACTGTAAATCAACTTCCGTTTTTAAAAGGATTAAATGCACACTATCATGTTATGAGTGATCAAGATTATAAATTAGCAAAGGCATCATTATGAGAAAAGAGTTTGCAGAATTTTTACACAATGAAATGGCATATAATGAAAATATTCACTTACTAACAGGTGATTTAGGATATGGATTGTGGGATCGTATAAAATTAGACTATCCAGATAGATTTCATAATGTTATGTCTTCTGAACAATTGATGTTAGGAGCGGCTACTGGAATGGCTATGGAAGGAAAGATACCAGTTGTATATTCAATTACTCCATTCTTATTATATAGACCATTTGAGTTTTTGAGAAATTATTTACATCATGAACAAATACCTGTAAAATTAGTTGGAGGCGGAAGAAATAAAGATTATGGATATTTAGGATTTTCTCATTGGGCAGAAGAAGACCTAGATATAATGAATAATTTAGATAATATACAATTGTATAAATTAAATAAATTATCAAAACCATTATTACAAGAATTTTTATATAATAAACAACCAAGTTACATAAATTTAAAAAGATGAATATATTAATTACAGGCGCAAATGGATTTATAGGACGTAGTTTACGTTCTTCTAATCTAATATACAAATATAATATGATGTTTACTAATAGAAAACAGTTAGATATATTAAATAAACGATTATTAATAGATTTTATTAGAAAAAATAAAATTGATATCATAGTTCATACTGCGGTAACAGGTCATCCAGGAGATGATTCAATATACACTGCTTCAGAAAACATTACAGCTGATTTAAATATATTACAAATGAATAAATTAGTTAATCGTATAATCATATTTGGATCTGGTGCTGAATATGACACATCAAAAAACATAGATCGTGTTTCTGAAGATGATTTGTTGTTTTTATCATGTCCCACAAATTATTATGGATTAGGAAAATATACTATAAGTAGAGCTGCTGAATGTATAGAAAATGTATATAACTTAAGATTATTTGGGTGTTTCGGACCATTAGAAAATGAAACAAGATTTATAACAAATAATATTAATAGAATAATAAACCATTGTAATGTTTTGATTAATAAAGATAGATACTTTGATTTCTTTTATATAGACGATCTGATACAATTGATTGACTTCTTTTGTAATAATGATTCTAGGTTCAAACAAATTAATTGTGTATATGATAAAAAATATAAATTATCTGATATATCAAAAATGATATGTAGTGAATTAATAAAAAGAAAACCTAAAATTACTGTAAATGAAATAAATGGCTTGGATAAATCATATACTGCAGAAGCTAATCATATCAACTACATGAAAAAAATTAAATTTAAAGGATTAGAGCAAGGCATACGAGAAATGATTGCAATAAAGGAGATTAATGAAAAAAATTAGTTTTTGTATAAACACAGCAAAAAATGAATTAAATCATATAAAATTATTATTTAGTTCGTTAAAACAAAATTTATCAGATACTACTCATGAAATAATAGTATTTATTGATAGTGATAACCAAGGAACATCAGATTGGTTACTTGAACAAAAAGAAATATTTCCAAATCTTAAAATATTACAAAATACACTTCCTGTTTGTTATGGTTATGCTCGTAATATAAATGAAATGTTTAAATTTGCATCAAATGAAATTGTTTCATACCTGCAGTCCGACATGGTTATTTCTAAAAACTATGACATTGATATATTAAAAAACTTAGAAGATAACATGATTCTTTGCTCAACAAGAATTGAGCCTCCATTACATGGGAATTCTGGAGAAAAGCATACATATGATTTTGGAACAAATCCAACTAACTTTGACTTAAATAAATTTAATGAATATGCAGAATCAATTAAAGAAGATAAAATTACAGAATACTTCTTTGCCCCATTTACGCTGTATAAGAATGTTTGGTTATCTATAGGTGGGCATAATACATTGTATAGAAGATCTAGGGAAGATAGTGATATACTTATACGATTAGTATTAAACGATGTTAAAATTAAACAAACATGGAATGCATTAGTATATCATTTTACATGCACATCGAGTAGAGGTCCTGAATGGTTTAATAAAGAAAATCAACAAGCTCAAGAACGTGTTCAATTACAACAACAAGCTGATTACATTGAAATGCATCGAATAATTAGAAAGTGGGGTAAGTTTCAACATAATACAACTAAATTAAAGTCTTACAATATATCAGCAATTATACATAATATTAATAATGAGCAATCGTTACATACATTATTTAATATAGAATCTGCATTTTATAAAGTTTATATTGATCAAGAAAACATTATATCATTAGCACAAACAGTATATGACAATATGCACACTCCAGCAAATAAATTACTTTCAATATCAAACGAAGATTGGAAAACATATGGATATATGTATAATCAAACATTGGCTAAGGACAGATTATTTGTATTAACCGATGATGTTCAAAATGATGATATAATTATAGAATTTGATATATCTAAATGTACAACTGATCATATTATGAATTTTATATCAAAGTTACAATATATTATAGAAAATACTCCTGAAGAAGGATTATTTGAACATGATATATTTAAAATTAAAATTAATAAACATATTGATAGAGCTGCTGAAAAAATTCAAATATCAAATCCTGATATAAAACAAGAGCATCTATATCAAGTTTTATAGACTGTTTATAAAACAATAACATATTTATTTATAAAAAGGCAAATATGTTATTAAAACAAGGATCCAGAGGTCCAGAAGTCAAAAAATTACAGGAGGCTATTGGACTAGCCGCAGACGGTATATTTGGTGGAAAAACTAAATTAACTGTAATGAAATTTCAATCAAAGCATGGATTAAATCCTGATGGGATAGTTGGACCAGCAACATGGGAAGCTATAGGTATCGATACAGACCAAGACGGATCAGCAATTGAAGAAGAATATACAACAAAAGACGGTTTAGTCATAGATAGAGAATATCTAGACAAAGATGAATATGTAAGAGATTATGGTAAAATAGAACCATTAGGATTCTTTTTACATCACACAGCTGGTTGGGACAATCCTTACAAAACAATTAGAGGATGGAATCGAGATACAAGAGGTAGAGTAGCTACACAATATTGTATAGGTGGTACCAATGTAAAAGGTAATACTAAATATGATGGTGTAGTGGTAGAATGTTTTCCAAATAACTATTTAGGATGGCATTTAGGTAAAGTTGGTAAGTTTGCTATTTCTAAATTTTCAGGAGGAGTAGAATTAAACAATTTTGGTTATCTTAAAAAGAAAGGTGATAAATATTACACTTACGTTAACACAGAAGTAAAACCAGAATATGTTTGTGATCTAGGATATAAATTTAGAGGTCACCAATATTGGCATGCTTATTCAGATAAGCAAATAGAAAGTTTAAGATTACTTATTTTACATTTAAAAGATATTTATCCTAAAATGGATTTAGAAAATGGATTGCCTAAATTATTAAAAGAAGGAATGCATCCAAAAGACGCATTTGAATTTAATGAAGATGCATATTATGCAAAACAGTTTGGTTTATGGACACATACAAATGTTAGAAAAGACAAATTTGATTGTTTTCCTCAACCAGAATTAGTAGAAATGTTAAAAAATATATAAAAAGAAAAAAGTTTTATTATGAATAAGTTACTTCTAAAATTGAGAAGGAAAATTATGGCCTTTAGAGATATGTTTAAAGACGATAATGATATTAATGAAAAAAGTGTAGTAGGATTTGCTGCATTTGCAGTAATGGTAATATTTGCAATTGCAGATATAGTTACTGGATACATGGGACAACCATTACATGTAAATGAATTTATTTACAATTCGTTTTTATGGATTACCTTAGGTAGCTTTGGTATAGCTGAAGCAGGTAAAATATTTGGTAAAACAGATAACATGGATGACGAACATGAAAATATTTAAGTATCTATTAATCACCGTATTTAGCCTTATTATATATAATAGTAATGCTCAAAATTTAATATTCGGTTGCACAGACACAGCAGCTGCTAATTATGATCCAAACGCAGATCAACCATTAGAAGGATTAGTTGAAGCATCATCATGTAATTTTATATGGTGGCAGAATTATGTGGGAATTAATGAAACATTTTATAATAATTATAGTAGTGAATTTGCAGTTGGAACTAAAATTACATTTGCTGGACAAGAATATTGGATAGATGCTGTAGCATTTCATAGCAATTGTAATGCTGGAGTAGCTTTAGTATAT
>Ga0098043_1000115_pt1 | contig 25415 bp, 38 predicted proteins | sample 9B_taG_FD_92581 | JGI IMG/M metagenome (GOLD analysis project Ga0098043, IMG submission 92581) | Marine viral communities from the Subarctic Pacific Ocean - 9B_ETSP_OMZ_AT15188_CsCl metaG | ecosystem: Environmental > Aquatic > Marine > Oceanic | place: Subarctic Pacific Ocean | collected 2015-01-10 | reverse complement strand
CATGACCAGGTGTTCTTTTGGGTTTGTTATACCCACTAAACTTTTCTTTACCTCTTGTAACTGTCATTTTTTCTTCTTTTTAGCTGTTTTTGCTGCTTTTTTAAAATCTGAGGCACTTGGAGCACCTTTATCTCCAGCTTTTCTCATCTTTTCTCCACTACCAGCCGCAATACGTTTCTTTTTTGCAGCAATATTGGCATATAAACCTTTTTTCTTTGGTCTTCCTTTTTTACTTCCGTAGCTCCCTTTACCTTGAGGCATGGTTTTAGTAAATTCTGTACCCAGTTTGACCTAAAGTTTCAGGTTTTGCCAAGTTGAACTGTTGTAAACATAAATACCCGAAAGCATCAAAAGCATGATCAACACCAAGATTTTTATTCGGTAAACCTGTATTTGGTGCATAAGTCAGCGTCCTCAATGACTTTATTAATTCCTTACATCGTGGGTGAATATAAGTTCTTCTGATGCTATTTGCATCAAATAAAGCAGTATTAACAGCCGTAATCTTATCTCTAATCTTCCAAGGTGCTCTAGGGCTTGAAACATTAAATCCACTTCGCCGCAAAATACTGTGGTCAGTCGCTCCAACACCAGAAGTCTTTCGTGCTCCCCCTGTTGGGTCGGGGCAAGCTATTACTCGCCTATCAATTCCATACCTTCTTGTAACTTCTTCGGCAAAATCCCATGTGGTCGCCCCTCCTGTCATTATGATCTCGTCAAATACATATAAAGTATCGTCTTTCTTTACTGCACATATACCTGACATTGGATCTACGTTAAAGTCAACTCCTAGCAACAACGGAGCGATACTAATGTCTTTCGCTTCAGTAGAAATATTGTCATCACCAAAACTTACTGCCACTAATCCACTTAAATTTTCAAAACTTGCTTCAAATTCTTGCCTAAATGTTCGCCCGTCTAATTGTGCTCTAGCTGCTTCAATTTCTTCTGCTGGTACATTACCCCCCTCAATTGTCGTATAACACCATCTCATCCAATCCCCCGTTTCATCTTCTTCGCAATAACACCACAAATCATAAAACCAACTAGCTGTACCATCAGGTGTACTAATAAATAATGTCCACCCCTGTTTATCTGCTAACGCTGGACGTATTACCTCGAACCAAACACCAGCATCCATAAATGCTGCTTCGTCTAAAACTACTCCAGCCAGACTTCGACCTCTTAATGCCATCGCATTTTCTGTTCCTTTTAATTCAATTACTGAATCATTAATTAACTCAATCTTCAGGTCTGATTCGTTTTTAGATTTGACCCATATCTGTGGCACTAGCTTCTTTAAAGTCTTCCATGCAATATCTTTTGCCATCCGATAAGTCGGAGCACAATAGAAATATGTTTCACCTGGCCGTTCAATAGCAGCTCTTAATAATTCAACACAACTTAAATAACTTTTGCCAAATCTTCGCCCTGCTACTAACACCCTAAACCTTTTTCGACTGCTAAATACTTGCCCCTGCGTCCATCTTAAATCTAAATTTTGCTTGTTTTTTACTGCCATACTCTAATACTAATACTTTTCTTTTGTACCATAACCCCCCTTGACTCGACTATTTCTCTGTTTAAAAGCTATTATCTTTATATCAATAGTTATTCCGTGATTAACTGTGACCGATTCGGCAGCTAAATTCGACCCTGAATACTTCAAAGGTTATATCGTCCCAGATGAAAACAAAATAGGCAAAACTGGTAAAAGGAGTGCGATTCTGAAGGATCAAAGGATTCAAAGACTTTATAAAAGACAGCTAGAGGGTCTTCCTGTTAGGCAGTTGGTTTTAGATCATGCGTCGAAAGAGCACATTGCTGAAAATACAGCATGGCAAGATTGGAAGGCTGTTAGAGAATGGAGTAACAAGGATTGGGAATTTGATAAAGAAGACCTCATCCCCCGTCTTCAACATTTAAGAATTAATCTCTTCTATCGGGCAGTTAAAAAAGGTCAACTTCAAACTGCTGCTCAAATATTGGACTCATTAGGCAAGGTTGTTGGCGAATCAGTCGAAACTATTCACCTCAATGCACCTGAACTAAACATAAGAATTGAAGATAAGAAATAATATTCTATTGATGTAAAGAATAGTTCTTTTTTCAGATAATATTGTAGGTTCAGAGGGCCTTGTTTGAGGCGTAGCGATTCGCAACGTCTACCCCCTACTCGACGTCGTGATAACAATAGTCTACTACTCTATAAATATAGACGTAAGTATTAAATACGTCTACTAAGTAGTCATCGTTAGAAAAATATTTTATAAAAAATATTAATTAAATATATTTGTGTTTACTAATTGTTTTTATTACACTAATAACCTATAATTAATAATATATATATATTAGTTTGAGCAGCATTTTTTGATTTTTAATTCTCAACTGCTTAGCAGCACTAACCAAAAATTAAAATCATTACTTTCTGCCTCACTATTGTATATACACTTAAAAACTATCTTCCTAGCTATTGCTAGCGACTCTCACAAATGCCAGAAAGTTTAACTATTCCTATTCGGTGGGGAGATTTAACACCAGCGCAACAGATTCAATTCGTTAATACCATCAACTGTGTTGCAAGGTGGTCTATGTCTTATGAGATAGAAGAGCAAAAGGACAGAAGAGAATCTATTAAGAAAGAGATTAGAGTCTTATCTAATTTATTAGAAGAAAGACCAGTAAAACAAATTTACACTAATTGAACCAATGGTAAATCTATATAAATTTCCTTTATCTGTTCTACTGGAAACAATGCCAGAAAAAAGAAAGCAGATTCTAGACACTATTCAGAAAGACCACCTTACAAAACTTTTAAAAAGATGACCACACTTAAAGAAAATTCAACTAAAAATTTAGTTTGGTTTCATGCTTTATCTCTTAAAGATAAAGAGGCTTTAGTTAATGAGATAAAGCCAATACATTATGCAAGTGTCTATCATGACGAGCTTGTGAGAATACAAAAAACAATTAAAAACTAGAGAGATTCAAAACAATGCCAACAACAACAAGCGCACCAAAAACAAAGGAAACATCTATCAAGATTAGTGCAGAAGAAATTCTCACTAATCAGTTAATAGAATTTTTTGAAAAGGGTAACACCTTTAAAAAAGATTGGAACACTACAACGAAAGGTAAATTAATCAATGCCCAAACATCGGCAGAATATAACGGGTCCAATGTTGTTTTACTTATGATGCATCAAATATTAGGTGGTTATCCACATAGTATTTATTGCGGATTTGGTCAGGGTAAAGCTTTAAAACTTAAGTTAAAAAAGGGTAGTAAATCGGCAAGAATCTTAATGCCGATTTTGCATAGTGAGGATAAATTAGACCCTGAGACAAAAAAGCCAATTTTAGATGCTTTAGGCGATCCAGTAAAAACAAATTGGATGACATATAAAACCGCTTGTGTTTTCAATATCGATCAATTCGAGGATTCAGAACAAAAACAAAAAATTCTAGATAAGTTTGTATCTCCACCAGAGGCACAAGCTCAAAGCTTTAAGGATCACAAGCCGACAGAAAAACTCATTAATTCTTATATAAAAAGAGAATCGATTGATGTTTTTTTTGGTGGTAATTCTGCTTTTTATACTCCTAATGCTGATACTGTCACGATGCCAGAAAAGGAACAATTCACAAGTCAATGTGGATTTTACGGGACTTACCTACATGAGCTAATCCACTCGACTGGCTCAGCTAATCCAATGAGGTTAAACCGTAAAACTTTAACCGATCCAAATACTAATAGAAAGTCATACGCTACTGAGGAGTTAATCACAGAATTAGCCGCAGTAAATCTTACTCATGAGCTAAAAATAAGCACTATAGATAAAATTCAAAACTCAGCAGCATATTTAGAAAGTTGGATTAAGACACTTAAAGCAGACAAAAAAATATTATTTAAGTTATTAACACAATCAAATAAAGCAATTAAATATTTAAAAGGAGATATCAAAAAATGAAAAATAAATCTTTAATATCAGGTAAAAGGGGAAGTAATAAACTTCCCTTAAATATCATTATTTTTTCAAATACTCCCGCAGGTCATACATGCGGGATAGGTGCAAAAAATTGTAAAACTTGTTGTATTCAAAAGGACGGCAAGAGACAATTAAAAACTTTTAAAGATACTGAGTTTTTATGTTATGCCTCATTGAGTGAGCTCCGCTATCCCGCAGTAGCTGCTAGTAGGTGGGCAAATTATCGATTGATAATGAAAGCAATTAAAGAAAATAAATTAGAACAATTAATTATAGATAGTATAAAAGGTTTACGCTCCAGAAAGTCAGAATACGTCAGGTATCACGAAAGCGGGGATATAATCAATAAAAACCACTTAATAGGAATAAATAACGCAGCAGAATATCTCTATAAAGAATATAAATTAATCTCATATTTATACACCAAGTCGCTCCCATTATTTGACGGGTTTAAGGTTAGTAAAGGTTTAAGGGTAACGTGTTCACTTGGTGGAATACACGACCAAGAATATTCAAATTTATTTGAAAAAAAATGTAGGGTTATATATTTACCTGACGAGTCAAAAGGTCAACCGATTGACCATAACGATTATCATGCTTATTCAGACTTTAAAGGTACGTTCTGCCATTTAGTACACGGTGGAATACAAACACCAAAAGCAAGAGCAGCGATCCAGCAAAGAAAAAAAGCAGGTTTATTTGTTGGATATTCTAAAAAAACAAAACAACTACAGGAGGTTTTAAAGTGAGTAACCCTTACAGTACAGCAGCATTAGAGGATGCTTTTGAAAATAGACCAACTGAATATTATTATTATATTCAAGCTTATAAAGGCAAGTTAACTAAAGATTGGAATAATGATGTATACAATGACTATGTATTTAATTTAGATGATGTACTTGAATTAATAACATTACATCATAGAGATAATTTAAAAATATTAGTGAGTAGACACTATGAAATATAGAATTATTTTTCATCTTGAAATAGATGCAAAAAACTTATTAAATGATCTTGAAATTGATTACACTATTAAAGATATTTTAAAAGATAGTGAACAATATCAATTTCAAGATAGGTATTGTGTAGTAATAAAATACTGCAAAAATTTATCATTAAATTTATCTGATGAGAATCTATGCAGTAAATTATTAGGAAATGAGTTTAATGAATATTTAGTATATACAAATAGAGTATTTTAAACTCTATTTGTATGATGATTTAATTCAGTTTTCATAACAACTATTTTACCCATAAGTGTCTGATACTTAAGCATTTTAGATGTATCAGGTTTTAATTTAGCCATTTCAAAACCTAGTTGAGTACCAATGATATTATTTATATCATCTAGTTCGTGAATGTCTAATTGTTGCATACCTTCAGTTGAATGATTGTCAGGAAAGAAAGAGTCCCAATTGTTACTTAATGAATCGAGTAATCCATTTTTAATGGCAGACATAAGCTTGTTAATTATTGAATACTATATTATATTAGAGTATCAATAACAATAAAGCAACTAGATGTCTGGGCGATCCACTAACACTGAGCATAATAGAAGGATTAAAGAGATTAAATATTTAATCGATACAGGTTGCAGCAAACAAGTCGCTGAGTTGATCATGTCTGCTAGATATAAAGTTAGTCGAGAAGCATCTAGAAACTATCGTATTAAGGCAGAAGCTATTGAAAGCGAACCAATAACAGAAGAACAGATAAATTATTCAAGTTCAATTAATCGGCTTTCAATTGCTATTGATAACACTCTGCACGATTATTCAGTAGCTGACGATCCAGAAACAAAGGATATTTATGGCAGAAACTTAGATAGGCTTGTAAAAAGCTTGGAACGATTAAGTAACTTAGCTGGTACGTTCATAATAGAATCCAAGTATTAACGCTGTTTTTGCCAAGTATTTTGTATATGTTTATTTTTATTGTTGACAATAGACTAATTTTATTACTATATTAGAGAAGTAATTAAGTGATACGTGGTTCCATAGCCCCGATTAAGTTTGGGGATTCAGGTGTAAGCGATTCCCTATGGGTAAATTTGGGCATATAGGTGAAACCTTGCAGATGCCCCACTTCCTTAATTACACCCTTTTCTTTTTTTCTCATGGAAGACATTACTAAAGAAAAATCTTATCCGTTTTTATCAAGTCATTACACCAATGTATTGGCACTATCAAAACTCTTTTGCATTATCGGCGAATATCCAGCGATCCAAAAACAAATACAGGAGATCTGGCCATCTATTAAAACTTGCAGCCACATCACTAATGACATGACATTAGATGAATGCCTAAAAGCTTTTGATTTAAATATTGAAGAGGCTGAGACAATGCAAGATGAATGGGAAAATTAACATGACTAGCTACTGTCTCAAATGCCAATCACAAAATATGTCCTATGGCGAACCACTAGTGAAAGAACAAGCACTTTCTATAGAGCTTCCTATGACATGTAATAAATGCAGACATAAATGGATAGACATCTATACCTATAACTCTTCTCAACTTCTTTCTGATACTGATTATGAATGACCAAATTATGAATGGCTCTGGCCAAGGCTTACGCAGATTCAAAATTGAAAATGGTGTGAGAGTTTGGCTCGACAAACCATTAAATGATGAATGGAAAATTCCGAAAAAAGAAGACCTAAACGCTCCAATCAAAAACATTCTTAACCTTACGGGACAACTTCAGCCACTAGACCAGCTCTATACCATCAAAGAATGTTTAAAAGCTTTACTTGATAAAGAAAAAAAAGTTCACATCATGAATGAAACTTTTTGTACTGGTCAAACTGATGATTTGAATGAAGCTTACGATTTAATGACTGCTATCTATGATTACGATCCAACTCCACAACATCTTTGGGATAACTCTGGTGGTGAACCTCCTGTCACTTTGAATGAAATGTATAACCAAGCTTATAAGGAAAAATATGGACTATGAATGAAGTAGCTCACCAAAAATTAATTAGAGACAAAATGCAAAAAGAGGATGCTTGGAACCTCTTTGGTGAATGGTGGAAAGACGTTGATACTGATATTAAAAAAGCTGTCGTCAAACCTATTAACTTTATTACTGCTTCAAACTTAATTAAAAAATATGAATGGCTTGGTTGTATGCCAGCTATGGTCAAATACTGCTATGGAATTTATTTTGATGGAAATTTAGGTGGTGCTGTCGTTTACAGCACTGAATATATTGAAAACTTAGGGCATTGGGATAAATATGATTATACAAATAAAATTATCCTTCTTTCCAGAGGTGCTTGTGTTCATTGGGCGCATCCTCATAGTGCTAGTAAATTAATTACTTCCTCTATGAAATTGCTTCCGAGCCAATACAAAATAGTTACAGCTACTGTTGATGAACACGCTGGAGAAATAGGTACTATCTATCAAGCTTGTAACTTTACTTATATAGGCTCGATGCGTGATAACAATCCAAAAGTTAATAGTAGAAAAAATGACAGGTTTGGAGTCAAAGTCAAAGGCAAACTATATGGTGCTAGATCTATTAGACAAAAAATAGGTACGCAAAAAAAAGAAGAGATCTTAAAATATTTTCCTGATGCTGAATTTGTTCCTCAAGCTAGTAAAAAAAGATATTTTTATTTCTTAGGTACAAAAACAGAACGTAAATATCATAAAAAACAAATTGAAAATCAAATTAAACCCTATCCAAAAAGAAATTTAAAATGAATGGCAAAATTCTTCTTTAAATTGTTCCAACCTTTCTTCAAATAACAAACGACCCCCTGCTAATTCCAAGGTATTCATTTCAACCTCCTGTAATCCATTTTTTCTTGCAATAACTATTAAAGCACTTCCTACTTTTATACCTGTCATACGCTCTAATCCCCATGCATAAGCACTTAATTGAAGCCTGTAATCATCTAACCATGCGTCAGGTTTAGGTTTTAATGATCCACTAGTCTTAAAATCTAATATACATAAATTTCCATTCCTCTTATAGTCAATCAATGCGTCAGAACAACCAGCATATCCAACATCATTATGAATGGAAAATTCTGAGGCATGAATGGCCGCTACATTTTCCTCTATCCAACTGGCCAGATTTGTCGCATACTTTCTAGCTGTCCAATGGACAGTTTTTTCTCTTTTAAGGATCTTTTTGATTGCCCATTTCGTTGTCGCCTCTGGCCCTCTATATAATCCATCTTCATATTGTATCCAATTCCCTTTTTCGTTACAAACATGTTTGTTAATTTTGGCAGCAGATTTAAGTACATACTCACAATGCTCATGGCTGATTGTTCCTCGGTTTTGAGCAAGTTCTAGTTCATCAGCACTCCCAGGGCGGGATTTCCAATTTTCTAGTGATCTACGCTTGGCTTCGGGAACTGTATTACTTAATATCGTAGTGACTGAATAATATATATTCCCTTCTGTATCTTTATATGTCCGCATTGCTTGCGAATCATCACGCTCCAACGAACTTTCTCTTAATGAAGCCAGTAGGTCTTGGCGTTCTTCTACTACTGGTTTCATTAGATACTCTTTCCCATAATTAAAATACTATGAATGGCGTTTTTTGTCATCGGTATATTTTAGAACTCTTCTGGGATTCTATATCTCTTAGCTTTTTCCTTTAACCCATCAATCTGCTTTGCTATGCCATGAAGATAACCTAGATCTTCCATTTTTGTATTTATGCCTTCCAATGAAGAGCTATGGATTGATACACCTAGAGCAGCAGTTTGATTAAGGCTACAAGTAAGATCTTCAAGTGATTTAGCTATCCTGTCTAAATGAGAAAGCAAATGTTCTGTTTGTTCTGGAGTCATAGTTCTTTTTTCCAAAGGATAGATGCAGTTGGATATGTTGTTTTTACTTTGCTCAATGCTTCTTCTTTAGTAACGCCCCAAGCTCTTAAATTAAATCCTTGTCTCTTTGGTTCACAAACCCAAAACAAATGAAGCTTTGGTACTGGTTTTGGATTTGAAGCAATGGCACTTGTGTAATAAATCATTAATAAAAAGCAAAAAAAATGAGCCTATTAAGTTTCCTTAATAAGCTCGTTTGTTATTTATGAATCGCCTTCAGGATTGAATGGATCTCCTCCAAGAACTAACTGGTCTATATCAAAACCAGCTTTTTTTAGATCTTCCCATTCATCTGCAATCTTTGCATCCTTATCTTCATCCTCCTCTCTATCAATAATGTTGAATGTGTATTTTGTAAATCCATCAACAGCTTTATGAAGAGTGCAACTAAATTCAGAGTCCAAACCAATACCCTTACGATATTTTTTTAAACCTGTTTCTCTAATAATTTGTTTTGAAATACTAGGCTGACTAACTTCAAATATTTGAATGCAATTTTTATCTAAATTAAAAATAGGCCATACATAACAATGAACAGCAGGACTGTCAGTAACATTTTTCTTTAGACCTAGCTTGTCGTTGTCGTACTGACATTTTGAACGTCTATATGCACCACCCATTGCAGTTAAGATTTCTTCATTAGAAGGTGGCTGATCTGTAATAGCAAAACGAAATGGTAACGCCTTTCCATCAGAAACATTTTCTCCAAATGCTTGCCAATATTCAAGAGGATCTTCCTCTAAAAAAATAAATTCAATTTCTTCGTTATTTTCAATTTGATTAGGACGAAAATACCTGTCAGCAGAAGAACTTTTATCAGGTTCTTCAAGAGCTTTTTGATACTCTTTTTCTGCTACATTTGAAAATTTCATGGTTAGAAATCGCTGTTAGTAAATGAAAGTTAATTTGAAAGTTAAAGCGTAAATTAAGATTTACACAATATTATTGTAATCCCTTGACCAAGATTATGCAACCGTGCTTAAAATAAAAAAACGCTCTCAACTTCGTCTAAAGTTAAGAGCATTGGTTAACTATCCTATTTGGATCATACATGAATAACGATCACTTAACAAAGCCTTTGGTAGAGGGGCTAGTCTACGCTCCCATCTACAAAAAAGCTGCTTTAATGCAGTCAGGAAAACCTGCTACAGGAAAGAATCCTTTTGAAGAAAGTTATGACAGAGAATTTGGCCCTGCTGATGTAGCCATTGCATTAAAGAAAAATTCTGACTTGCAAGCAGTTGGACTTTTTACTGGTATTAGAGGGAAAGGAATCGTCATTCTTGACGTTGATAAAAACCTCAGAAAGCTTTTAAAAGTTTGGGGTAACACTCTTGAAAACGCTCCAAAAGTCACAAGCCCTAAAAAGAATGCGGCTAAATACATTTTTCGCATTCCTGAACACCTTTGGGGTGAGGTTAAAGGTCATGGATTAAGAGAAGAATATGGCGGTGAGTATGAAATCCTTTGGAACAATTCCAGACAAGGCGTAATCAATGGTGCTTACCCAGGCCATAGCCGTAGTAAGACACCAGAAGGTCATTATCTATTGAATGGTGACTTGAATGCGGTTCCAGAGGCTCCTGCATGGCTCATAGCAGAGATGAAGGCTCCTCCAAGAACGAACCAGAAGAGAAAAGATATCGATTTCTCTGATCGGACTCATGATGAAATTATTCAGATCATTGGTGATTGTTTAAGCGTTATTCCTCATAAGGGTGCAGGTAGTAGAGAGCAATGGGTTCAAATCGGTATGGCAATTAACTCTGCTTTACCTAACGACATGGGTTTAGCACTTTGGTCAGGTTGGTCTGCTCAAGATCCTGATTACGCTAATGAATGGAATGAATCTGATGATAGTCACAATCCTTGTGTAGAACCTTGGTACTCCTTCAAAGGAACTGGAGTTGGACTAGGAACTTTAATCTGGTTAGCAGACAGGGAGGATCCCAAGAGGACTCGATTTCCAGACGACATTGCCAAGATCGTTAAAGCGGCAGAAGAGAAACAGATCCAAGAGATCAGAACCACTGTTCTTGATTTCAATGAAGTGGTTAAACGAGCCAAAGCAATCCTCGATTTAGATAATCCAGCAGAAGTTAATTACAAACTGAATGCTTTATCTCTTCAAGCTGGTTATAGAGATCAAACAGCAATTGAAAAAATTATTGTTGATCAACTTGCTTACGAGAATCAAAAAGGTATTTTTTCTGCTGAAGATTTAATGAAAATGGACATCAAACGTGAATACTTGATTCCAGATTTACTTCCATCACCTTCTGTTGTTTTGATTTATGGAGCAGGTGGTGATGGTAAATCTATGTCTGCTTGGACTCTTGCAAAACATGTTTCTACAGGGGAGCCTTTTGTAGTTAGAGGTAGTCTCGTTCCAATCAATAAAGGGCCAGTTCTTATCTTGAATGGCGATCAGCCTTTAACTCAGCTAAGAGAACAGCTTGAAGAAGTTGACTATCCAATTAATAAAAATACAAAGATCCTTACTGATTGGCAGCTTCAACGCTATGCCCAGTTCGTTCAACTGATAAGAGATCACGAGCCAAAACTAGTCATCATCGACTCTTTAATTGGTTGCAGTGGTGGTAAAGCTTTTGATGAAAACAAGTCTGACTTTGCAACGCCTTTGTATTGGTTAACCAGAAACAATGGCAATCTCTTTCCTAAAACAACAATTCTGATTATTCATCACGCTAATAAGAACGGTGGTTTTAGAGGAACTTCTGCAATCAGAGATGCAGTTGATGAAACATGGGCTTTATCCAAACCTTCAGAAGAAGAAGCTTCAAGAGTTGGTAAATTTAGCCGCTTGATCACAATTGAAAAATCTCGTCAAGGTCGAATGGGTACTCAGCTTTTAATGCAGATGCAAGATGATCTGACATTTACAATTGCTGATCACACTCCTGAAGTTGAATCCGAACCAACACCAACATCTGTCACAGGTCGAGTTCTTCAACGGCTGAGAATAGTTTTCCCTCAGACAAGAACTACAAATGAACTTGTTGACGACCCAGTATTAGAGGGAAAACCTGCTGCTGTTAGGAAGTCTGTTCAACGATTAGCTAAGAGAGGATTGATTGAAGCAGTCTCTAACGATCCAATAGAATATAAAGCTGTCCTCGCACGGGGAGAGGGTCAAAAAACTGTCCTATCTCCTCAAAATCCAGTGTTGGAACGGGATTAGGCATGGGACACAGGCATAGGACAACGCAAAAGTGTCCTATTGCCTTGATGAATGGGACACATTACAAATGTCCTACAGGTATGTCCTATACCTAAACGCTGTACTGGAACGGGTTCTGCCCAAATAGGACACTTTTCTTTATATCCCCACGCACGAGGCACATGACTGCTATTACTTTCTATCAACATTCAGACAACTCAGCTCCTATGGCTCTTGTCAGATATTCCATTGTTGGTGGTGACAATAAAATTACTGACGTTCAAGAATTAAGATATGAGTACACAAAAGCTCACTTATCTGAGTTGCAAGAAGAGATTACGACTGCAATTGAATGCGATATTGAAGTTTTAATTTACACAAGACGCAATTTAGAAGATTTCCCAGAATTAAATGCGTACTTGGAATCATTAGGCTATTATAGTAAAAATTAATAACAAACAATTATATGAGCGAAAAAAGTAAAGGTCATGGAAATCGAAAACATTTGCAAGTTTTAGTCGCTCCAAACAGAGCAAAACTATTTGAAAACTATGCAATTAATGTTTTAAAGAAAAAACCAAGTGCTTTGCTTAGAGATATTCTTTATGACTTTCTAAGCAAAAGCATTCCTCCTCAAGAATATGAAGAAGCACGAATTTTAGACGATGAAGATTGGAAACAATCTGTTCAAAACAGATTAGAAGGAAGAGCTATTGCAAAAATAGTCAGTAACATCAGGAAATCAAATATTACTGGAGATTTTGAAGACGATGAAACGCTTCTTTGATTTTTTTGGATCGTTTTTCGTTTACAAAAGTCCTGAACCATATCAAGGTTTTGCAAGATTTCTTGAAACTTTACCTTCAAGAGAATTAAAAGCTTTAGCCGAAACACAAGCTCATTACAGCAAAAAAAGACTTGTACAAATTTATTTACTAAAAAACAATTATGACAACAAGTTCAACAACTCCAAAATTCAAACTAAATGATCAAGTAAATAAGAAAAAAAATACAGGAGTATATCTTTCTATAGGAGGTGCTGTTGGAACGGTTATAGAGATAAAAGAGAAGTATAATGTCAGAGGTCGAATTTGTTATTACTACGATGTTAAATGGCCTGATGGAAGAAGATCAGAACATGCTCAACATATACTTGTTCCAGCTCCTTAATTAACGCTATATTTAAACGGTCTGTATAGACAACAAAACCTCCTGCAATGGGGAATACAGGAGGCTTTGTTTTTTCTTTTTCTCTGAAGCAAAGAGGCGACCTATAACCTCCTATTGTAACTATAACCTTAATAATTTCTCAAGCAAGTTCTTATTGGGTCGCTTTGCTGGAGTTGTTGCACAAGCTAACTTAGCTCTTAATACATGAATCTCATGTAAACAACCAGAAATAAAACGAGATTGTTCATGGTTTTGTCTTGTTATTGCTTCTGAATATCTTTTTACTTCTTCAATATCATTAGAAGATTGAATTTGTCTAATATCTTTTTCCATGCTTAATTCCTCCTCAATACTAGGAGGTTTCAGCAGATCTACTAATACAGCCATCTCGAATGGAATTTCTTCTTTTTTCATCTTTTTCTTTTAGTTTTAGCAATTTTTCTTGACGCTGAAAAGCTCTAAATTGTTGTCTTCTTAGTTTTTTGCAATGAGGGCAGTCACACAATTCCATCAAAGCTATCAAGATCTGCTCCTTTAGAGGCTAATCCAGTATATAAACCATGTTGTGGATGATCATATCGATGCCTCCCATCAAGAATGTACCAGCGTTCCATGTTTAACATTCTTTGACGGTCTTCTTCTAACCATTCAGTCTTATACATACTCATTGAAGTTTTAGCGTTCGATTAGGCCATAGTCTAACTTCTATAAACTCAACGTCCTCTGAAGTAAGACTGTTGTTACTTTGTTCTGTTGCAGATTCAAGTACCCAGAGAGTAAAGCGTTTCCCTTGCTCGCTGTTGAAGAATAATTTTTTCATTGGTAATTTTCATAGAATTGATTAAAATATTTTTGTACTTCACCCCCAACTGCAAGCATTAACTTTTTGGTTATTGGATAGCTATTAAACCCTTAGTTTCGTAGAGGACGCTAAGGGTTTTTTAGTATCTACTGCCCACGCCAGTTTCTTGGTCTAACTGAATCAAGCCTTACTAATTCTTTGTCTATGGCATTAAGGCGATGAAAGATCTCACGGATGTCGCCTTGCCTTTTATTAGACCTGTTGCCTAAAACCATCAGCAACGCTGACACCATAGCACCAATTAAAGCAGCAGCAATTTCAGACATTTACGTTAGGCCATGTTCCTTGCTGGATCTTAATCCATTGCTTTTGTGCCTCTATAAGATCAGGCTTTGATGTATTTGGATCGTTAAGGACACTCCATATTTCAATTCTGTTATTAATAGATTCAACAGTTATGCCATGAGACTCGGCTATTACTTCCTTTTGTGCCTGAGAAAGGAATTTCATTACTTTTTAACCATTTATGACTAATGTAGTTATGTTTTCTAGTTTTTCCGCATGGCCGAAACAAAAGCAGACGAACCAAAAAAGAAGAATCCTCTGCAAAAGTTAAAGGAGGGCTTGGATGACAAGGAAGAACAACTGCAAGTCTTGTCTACATTTGTGCGTTTGGGAGTTGTTGTCTGGAGTGGATTTATTTTGACTTTAAATTACGTTACGATTCCTGGTCTAGGTGAACAAGAACGCATAGACCCGACCTTTATCGCCAGTGTATTTACAGGAGCCCTGGCGAGTTTTGGCTTGGAGACAGCAAAAAAGAGAGGTGATGGAACGTATAAAGCTGACGAAGAAAAGAAAAAGGCAGAAGCAGCAGGAGGCTTTGCTAATGGTGTTCCTTATACCATTATCAAGGTTGAGACTCCTATAAAGTTAGTACCAGATAAACCACGCATTGATCCTATTTCTGGAAAGGAAGTAGATCCACAAACAGGCAAGCTTACATGAAACACTTTCTAATCCTTCTGTTGTTAGCAGCTCCAGCCAATGCTGACATAGCAATCAAACACACAGCTTCAACAAGCTTGAAAGTTGATGGAGCAGCAGTACAAGCCATTAGAGTTCCATCTACTTACGCTGTCTCTGGTAACAACATGAAAGTTACTACTGGAGAGCACTTTGGAAAGATAACGGCAGGATCAGCTACAGCAGCTCCAACACTTGATGTTGGTGTGTACGAAGTTAATACTGTCGGATCGGCATTTTCGTTTTCTGAAAGTTGGTTGCAAGGTGACGCTATCCCTGCAATAGGAAGTGGTGTAGATGTATCCACGGGAGTTGTCAGTGACATGCCTGCTTTTGGTAATACAGTTGTCACCTCTGGAGGTGTAGCAGGAAATCTTGCTGGAACAGTAACTTCTGCTGGAATTGCAACTACCGTTGCTGGAGGCGCAGGTACAACTGGAACGGCTCAATATTCATCAGAAATAACTATTAAATAGTGTATAAAATATATAAGTTATTACTGCTTATATCTGTTGCAGGGACTAGCGTTTCTGCTGTTCCTGTAGTACCTACATTTTCTACAGGAACTTTAAACAGCAGACAGGAAACTAAGACTGTAGTCACTGAAACTATAACTTCGGTAGATCATAGATCAGGCTATGAATACGTGGTTTCTGGGCATAATATCGAACCACTAAATACAAATACTATTTCACCTAAAGCTGTACTAAGTACACCTCAAACAATTGATAACATTACATTCACATGGACATCAGTAGATGTAACACCAGCAAACAAACCCGACTGGGGAATAAAAACGGCTGGCAACGCTTTCAGTTTTACAGAAAGTCTAGCCCAACCTGGACTCCAAAATGTAACAACAATAAACCGAACCACAACAACAGATTCTATTGTGGAATCGGTATCTGTCTTTACTCAATAACATTTAGTCAGCCAACATTTGCAAACTCAACAACAATAGCATCACCTTCAGCTACATCACAGGGGTCAGTAATTAACCAGGGTATTCAGGTGCAAAGTGGTAGCTTTATGTTTCAAGAAGTAGGTGATGGAATCCGTTGCAGTGGTACGACTCTTACAATTAATCCCTTTATTTCAAAAGTCAATACTTGGAAAGATCCTTTTGAACCAACGTACCAAGAAAATGTATATGACGACAGTACAGATGATGATGGTAATTTATTAAATCCTGGTGGAGTTTTATATACAAAGCCAATTAGAACTGGACAAGCTCGTAATAACTTGAGTTTTAACTATGGCATAACTGCAACCGTGGCAGTTCCACTAGATCGCCGCATGACCAATAACTGCGTAGCCGCAATGAATACCCGTATTAAATATTTAGAACAAGCATATAAAGCCAAAAAGCTAGATTACTCTCTTGGACGTTTGAAGGTATGTGCTGAGCAATTAAAGCTAGGTGTTGTCTATGCAAAAGATAGCCCTAGCTACGTTGTCTGTGAAGATGTAAGGCTAGTCAATCCTCCTAATACATTGCCAGATCACACTCATAGTATTGAAGTTACTTCCGAGACAACCTCTGTTCCTTTTTCCTTTCAGCGAGGGACTTTACAGGAGGTTTCTTCCCCCTAAGAGCTAACAGCTTTTTAGTTATTTTTTTAGAAAATGATTTAACTTGACCTTTTAGTTGTTTCTGAAAAAACTTAGCTATCGGTTGACCAATAACAGTTACACCAACAACTGATGTGATAGCAATAGCAGATGTATTTACGAGGACTGTAGGTTGTGGAGCGTAATTACCTGCAATCTCTAATGGGTTGAGTCCTTCCCATACCGTCTCACATTTACCTGTAAGCACATCTCTTTTCCATCCTTTAATCCTTGCAAGTCCTCCTTTACCTAACGAACCAACAGGAGTTTTAGCAAGTGTGTCTAAAGGTGGGCAAGGCAGAATATCTGCAATAAACTCTCCATCAATATCTGGAACTTTAAAATCTTGTTGCCCTACGTTGGTATCTCCCTCTTGGTTATCTTTGCCATCCTTTTCTTTCACTTTCTTTCTTTGGTTCCCTTTTAACTTTGGTATTGGTGGGACTAATTCTGGCTCGTCTGCTTTTACAGGCCCAACAGCAGATAGCCCGTCCCAGTCAATAGCCATGCTTTCGAGTGTTGGTACGTTTCCGTCGCAGACATAAAAATTTCCAGCAGGATCTGAAGTAACTAAGTTTTTATTTTTTAACGTCCTAGCCCTTACACAGCCAGGCATTTGAATAATTGGAAAGCCTATGTTGTTAGGCAATACAGCTTTAGGTGTAGGAATTATTGTTGTATCTATCGAAGCTTCAGGTATCTCCCTAACAGAAATATCTTCTATTTCCATTTAGCAGTCGTTCCATTGACCAGCAATATCGCTCGCAACATTTCCTACTTTATCTCTAGCAACTCCATAAAAAACACCAGCCAAAACAGGCCCGATTATTGGAACACTAGCTATGGCAGGACTTACAGAAACCGATCCAGCATCTGCAATCATCATTCCGTTGCTCCTACCTTGAGCTTGTTTTTCAATACATTCGATCTGTTTTGCCGTTAATTTGCCATCTGAGCCTTGCGGATATGTAATGAACTGAGCAACAGATTCTTTATGCGTATGTCTAGTCTTTACACCACCATTAAAGGTAGGAGCTTCGCTAGTTTCATACTGAAGCATTGTTTTTGGATCATGTTGACGGCTGGCAAAACTCCATTCTTCTGCACCATCAGCACCAGTTTCGCTTCTAATTTGAATTGAACTATATGGAGTGCTAGAAAGCTTAGCAATATCAGGGATGCCAGAATCTTTACGAGCCAATAAAGAAAGACTCATAAAGTTTGTAGCGATTAAACCACCTCCCAATACAAGAGAAGTTAGGCCGTTAAATGACTTGAATTGAATCATTTAGCAAACGGATTAACAGGGCCAGTACTACTTGGAAGAGTTGGCGTTGGCATCTTTACCATTGATTCTCTAACAACAGTTAAAGCCTGATCAACGATTTGATTGGTAATTTTTGTACGTTGTGTATAAAGAAGCGTACCACCACCTACTGCCACTACAAGAGCAGCAGTATTGATGTAAGTAAGGATTTTAATCATCCAAGTTCATCTATATTTGCTTGAACCAATTCCGCAGCTTTGGTTTCTAGCTGTACTTGTGCTTCCTTCCAAGCAGCAGCTCTTTCTTCTTGTTCTGCTTTAAGTTGCTTAACTTCTTGTGCAAGTTGATTGCGATCAGCCATAAAAATAATACATTGCCCTCAAATTATAAACCTACTGTCTATCCCTGACCTGTTCGGCCAGCACTAAGCATGGGCATACCAAATATAAGTTTTACCTGTTTTGTTTGTTTCTACATATTCATTTCCACTTGCTCCAGTTAAGTAGAACCCTGTAGAAGTTGGATAACCTACATCTTGAGGTTGATCGTTTACATTATTTGATTGAGCAGAATTCAAATCAAGTCTTAAATAAGGAACTAAGGTTAAAGCTTGTGTCCAGCCTCTAACTGTATCAAACACATACCAAGACCCATAAGATAGTGATTTAATTATTATAAATCTAGGTTGAAAACCTCCATCTGGAATTGTAATGGTTTGGCCTGAATTATTTCCTGAATAGTAGCCTAAAGCTGAAATTCCTTTGACACTGGCAAAAAGCATAGCTATATATTCTGTAGTACCACCTGAATTAACAGTATTATTATTACCTAACGTAAAATGAGTTGAAGTAGGAGCAGTGTCATTCCATGCCCCATCGTCGTCAGTTGGAAGAAAATCTCCATTATTTAATTTTTGATAATAATCTTCTGGATTAGTCCCCCCATTTAATCCTTTATGCCATGTAATCCAATCATCATTTGAATTTCTACGCTTAACCCACATCATTTCAGGTGCAACGCCCATGGAATGAGGCATTTGTCTACCACTCACTCCATTCCCTGAATAACACACCACATCAAAACCAGCGTGGCGTTTCCACATATATGAAATAGCCGTAGAATCCCATCCACTATTTGCACCCCATCCATCCATTTGATCGAATGTAAATGATGAATAAGCAGCTTCAGCAGCAGTAGTATTAGTGTAGAGATAATTCTTTGCAGTCAATCTACTTGCAGCACCCCAGTTGTATGAGCCAGTTGTATAAAATTTTTCTGTAGCGAAGTCAACAGGGAATCCACTTGTAAACATTTGAGTAGCACTACTGTTACCTTGATCTATAGCGAATACACCCGTACCAAGTTCGGGAGGCTTGCCAACGTAGCCATCTGATCTTCTCAGACACATATAGATGTAAGTATTACCACTCCCATTTCCTAAAGCGTGACTAGTCTGTACCTTAAATCCAGTAGGTGTTACATCAATATAACTACTGTCAAACTCTGCACTATTTGTGTTAGCACTTAATATTGCTTCATCACCATTTGAAACAATACCTCTCATAACATCCAAAACATACCAGTTATAAGAAGCAGAAGCGTTTTTAAACATGATCCATTGCGGCTCAAACCCGACATTAACTTCTAAACCTGCGGAGCCTGATCCAACATAACTACCGCACTTGATTACGGATTCCCCTGCGTCTCCAAAAACAAAACCAGCAGGGTCATCGAAGGGGCTATCTGTGCTTGCTGTTGGATTTCCATTAGCCGTAATCGTTCCAGGGGTTACGGTTGAACCTGTAGTAGATGAGTTATTGCAACATAAAAGTTTGGTATTCGTTATGTTTGTTAATGGCTCAGTTGGTGGTCTAAATGATGATGTATAAACTGCTGTTCCTTTGATTACACGGAAGTTGCTAATTTCACCCTTCATCACCGTTCCTGTTGTAGTCCCAGCCCCATTAAATTCTGCGCCTATATAACACTTCGATGTACCTGAAGTTGGAAATGCACCAGATTGACTAGCAGAACCAATCTCAGTTCCATTAATAAACATTCTTGCTGTACCTGAAGCTCTTGTGACAGCAAGGTGATACCATTGCTTTGCTTTTATGAACCCTGTGGAAGTTTGTATTATGAATTGATTCCCAACATAATAACCTATTAATCCATTAGAATTTATAAACAATTCTCCACCAGTATCATAACCACTAAGAGTCCAAATATTACGGTTGGAAGATAAGTCCTCTAGGTTTATCCAACATTCAACAGTAAAATCACCAGTCCCCATATCAAAATCATCACTATCTGCAAGACTTAAATAATCACCACTACCATCAAAATCAACAGACCTTGCAGTAGCTGCTGTGGACTCACCTCCTGCGAATACGTAGGCTACATAGGATTGACCATTACCATTTACCCCAGCGTTAGTTCCTACAGAAAAATGAGTAGCGGTTGGATCAGTGTTATTCCAAAAACCACTAGTAGAAGCAGCACTAGTATTATTTAATTCAAGTATTTTATTGTTTCCAACGTCTCTGTGATAACAATGCCATTCGTAAGTTTCAGTTAGACATTTAACGATTATAAAACCAGGGACACTACCTAACGAATGAGCAATAGTCCTGTTAGTAGAATTCCCAGAATAGGTAACAACATCAAAGAACCCAGATGCCTTGCGCAATGTCCATGAGGCGTACGTTCCTTGATAACTTGAATAGTCTAAATTTACAGTGGAACTTGATCCAACGCTAAAACCATTAGTATTAAAGGCTGAAAGAGTAAGATTAGAAGTTTGTTCTGTTGCATTTGAATCTGATTTTATATACTTTCCGGCACCTCTCTCCGTATCAAATAAAAAATGACCATTAGTAAACTGTCCAGTTCTTTGTTTTATCCATGTCATACCTCCTTCACCAGATAAATCAATTCCGTTGTTCATGCTTTGGGCTGATCCTGTTCCCTCATATAAAAACGTGCTGAAAATATCGTCAACGTAGGTCTTCGTAGCAACTGCACCTACACCTAAAAGCATTTGTTGAATAGGACTCATAATTAATCTCCGTGTTGTGTGTTAGTTAGTAGGTACATTTATGTCAACCCTGCACCTGAGATATAGGCATACGAACTTGACCCACCTTGAGTAAATATCAGAGTACACATTCCTCTAGTAGCAAGCGTTCTATTTCCTGTACTTCCATCAGCAGTATTATAAATAGTTAATCCGCTTGCTTGAGTTATGGTTTGATCTGAGCCACTATTACTAATAATAGTTACGGCATCACCGACAGCAAAAACATTGTTAGGGATGGTAACACCAGAACCAGTAATTATATGTTTACCAGCATCAGCAGCAACTAATGTATATGCCGAGCCTTGCATATTTTGAGGTATAGAACGCAGGTTGCCTTTGCTGTCTGATACCGTTCCAGCAAACGTGGCATTTTGTGAGCTATCTAAAGTTAGGGCTGTTGTCCCTCCAGTTACAAGTAATAAGCTGTCTCCTACTACTTGAACACGATTACCATCATTAGTGCTATTTGGGTCTTCAAGGACTATTGCTGCATGACTATCTGTTGATTCAAATTTGGCAACGAAATCACCTACAGTAGAAACAGAAAGGGCAGTTCCAGTACCATTTTGAATATTAAGAAAGTCTTGTGCTTGTATTGAACCAGCAAACGTGGCGTTATTTGAGCCGTCTAAAGTTAAACCGTCAACCCAAGACCCTGTTGAATAGTTGCGTATATTAAAATTACCGCTTGTATCTGCTTCTAATCCCCATTTATCTGCGTTATCATCTCCTTCGTCAGCATACATATAAACATTTGCAGTGCCTCCTTCAGGGCCTAAAACTTCTATTCCATGAGAAGCCGTGTTAAAAACTTTGATGTTGTCGTGATATAACTCTACGGCTCCGTTTGGTATAAGTTTTGCAAGTGTTTCTCCTGCTGGTGCTTGGAATTGAATAGGAGCAGAAGCGTTTGTAGTTTTAATAAAGTTTGTAGTAGAACTTGATTGGTGAAAGATTTCTAAATCATTGTCTGCGCCAAGTCTTAAAACAGCATCATCAGCAAATTCAAGAGCGTTATCTGACTTATCCCATACAACATTATTTGCTGCCCCAGAGAATTGAACATCACCATCAACAGTTAAACCAGTAAGCGTTCCAACAGAAGTGATTGCAGATTGAGCAGCACCCGTAACCGTTGCAGCACTTCCACTTGCATTACCAGTAACATTTCCAGTTAACGCACCAACAAAGGATGTAGCTGTTAACGCTCCAGAACTAGAGTTAAAGGTTAAATTACTTCCTGATTTAGCTCCTAGATCACCTGTTGCAGCAGTCGCAAATAATGGGAAACAAGTCGTATCAGATGATTCATCAGCAATTGTGATTGCCGTCGCTACGGCTGCTGTTCCACTTGTATCTTGATTACCAGCAGCGTTAACACCCGCAAGATTTATATTTGCTGATCCATCAAAGCTAACTCCACCAATCGTTCTAGCCGTTGCCAATGTCTTAGCAGTAGAAGCAATATTGCTATTTGCCTGAACGCTATTGCCCATGAATCCATGAGCAGAACATTGATAATGCAATATCTGTGGAGTCGTATCTGAAACAACTATCTGCGTGTAAGCACCAGCCGAACCAGCAGTCCCGTTAGTAGTAACGCCTGTTGTATAAGCAGTTGTCTTATCTGCTTCTAAGTAGAAACGTAATGGATGACCTGAGTTGGAGTTATCTGCCTGATCAAATACATAAGTACGTCCGGGTGTCAGGGTTAAAAACGGTGCTTCTTTACCACCAATCTTGTATCCAGAACTAGATCCAGTTCCGTTATATCTATGAGCACCAGTTTTAGTTGCAACAGTAACCGTTAATGTTTTTGAGTTGCCTGTATAAGTTGCACTTAAATTTGAAAATCCAACTAAAGCTCCATCATTGGTTAATGTTGCATCTCCTGTAAAAGTAGGACTTGAACTTGAACCTGGATCGACCCAAGATAAAGTTCCTGAAGCATCACTAGCTAAGACATAACCAGAAACAGCAGCGTCAGTAGCAGGAAGAGTAAGAGTAAAGCTACTTGCAATCGTGCCAGGTGATTGAAGAGCTATGTAATGTGAACTATCAGCATCAGCAAATCTGACATCAGATTGAGCATTAAGAGTTAAATTTCCAGTTAGCGTTCCACCTGCAAGAGGAAGTTTTGTTGAGTCAGTGGCAGAGTCCGTTGCCCATTCAAGTGTTGTAGCTGTAGAGCTACTTTTGAGCACTTGACCAGTTGTAGGTGCAACAGCAGGAAGAGTTAAAACAATATCTGCTGATTGTGCTTGTGCTTTTAAGCCTGTGTAATTAGCTCCGTCACCATCTGCTTCACTTAGCCTTATTTCTTTTGCATTATCAATCGTCAAATTGCCAGTCATTGTTCCACCAGTTTTTGGTAGAGCAGCATTGGCAGTAGAAGCAGCAGCATCAGCAGCATCTTTGGCTGTCTTTACAGCAGCAGGAGTAGCAGCCGTAGTAGCAGAAGTAGAAGCTGCACTATCTGTTAACTGAAGAACACCAACAGCACTTGTCGTTCCAGTAGCAATTTTGCTACCAGTAATTGCAGCCGATCCAGAAATATCAGCATCAACAATGACTCCAGCAGCAATAGCTGTAAGTCCTGCATTATTAATAGAAATATCTCCTGTAACTGCTACTGCTGTTGGCACGTTTGATCCGTTACCAACAATGATTTGAGCAGCAGTAACATTTGCTAGCTTGGTAAGTGCAATTGCAGCAGAGGCATTTATATCAGCGTTAACAATTGTTCCATCAAGCAACATTGTGCTTGTAACAGTTCCAGTATCTCCGCTTGTAATTACTGTTCCAGTTGTGTCTGGGAAAGTAATAGTTTTATCTGATGATGTTGGATCTGCAACTGTTAATGTTGTTTCATAAGCATCAATTGTAGATCCTTCAAATACAAGGCTTCCAGTATTACCAATTAACACTTGACCTGTAACAGTACCACCTGAAAGTGCTAATTTTTCTGTTTCTAATTCTTGAATTGCATCTTGTACATTAGTTGCACTAACTTGACCATAAGGTGTAAAGGTAATATTGCTTGCTACTTGTCCTGCTACTGTCTGCGAAAGATCAACTTCGTTCCAACTACTTCCTGCTGAGTTTGTAATACCTAAAACATAATCAGGAGGTGCTAAAGCAACAACTGGAGCTGGAGCGCTTGGAGTCCCAGAACTTGATACAACAACATAAACGCCATCCGTGGTAGCACTTGGAGTAGGTAAGTTAGATCCAACTGATAAACCAGCCGCAATTCCTGCGGAGGTAGTCGCCACCATCTGGCTTGTGCTTGCATTAAAGGTTCCACCAAAGACCAATGAACCTTTTGTTAATGTGGTTATTGCTTGCCAAGCGTTTCCGTCCCAAATAAACGCATCTTCAGAAACTGTATCGAATAATATTTGACCGTTAAATTGTGCTGTTGGATAACCTTGCTGTGCTATTGATTGAAATAATGCTGTTGATGAATTACTTAGCTTTGTACCGTCAATTGTGTCATTACCAATTCTAGCTGCTGCAATACTTCCAGAAGTTAATAATGCTGCGCTGTGATTAGGTAAATCACTGTCTGAAAGATTAGTAAGAGCAGTAACAATTCCTTTTGCGTCAACAGTAACTTTTGTTCCTGTCCCAGCAGATACTCCTGAATTGCTAACTGTTAAAGCACCATTCCCATCAACAGAAAGAGGGCCACCAGCAGCAATCGAAACTCCCCCAACTGCACTAGCAGTAGCTAATGGCAAATCAGCAGCAGCCAAAGTAGCTGTTCCTGTTATTTGTCCAAAATTATTAAAGGTAACTTTTGTTGCTGTAGCCCCAGTCGTTGTTGCTGCAATTGATAATGCACCTGCTCCTGTAATTGCTAATCCACCTGCACTAGCAATCGAAACTCCACCAACTGCTGAAGTTGTAGATACTGGAAGATCTCCTGCTGCAAGAGCAACACTTCCAGTAATTAAACCTTGTGCGTTATATGTAATTCCTGAACGAGTAGCAGCACCTCCTGTAACAGCATTATTTATACCAAGATTTCCACTCGCTACATTTAAAGACCTATCGATATTTGATGTATTTAACTTTGCTGCTGTAATTGTTCCATCAGCAATCTTGGCATTAACAACAGCATTTGCAGCTATCTTTGCTTCTATAACGGCATTACTAGCTAACGCTCCAGAATCAACAGCGTTATCAGCTAAAGCAGTTGCATCAACAGCGTTTGCTGCAAGCTTCGCACTTGTAACTGCATCATCAAGAATCTTGGCAGTTGTTACCGCATCATCAGCAATTGAAGAAGCCGCTAACGTGCCAGAAAGTTTTGCAGCCGTTACAGCTCCATCTGCTATTTGGCTCGTCGTAACACTATTTGCTGCTAACTCACTACTTGTTATTGCACCTGCACCTATGTTTCCAGCAACAATTGTATTGCTCGCTAT
>Ga0098043_1000114_pt1 | contig 25436 bp, 42 predicted proteins | sample 9B_taG_FD_92581 | JGI IMG/M metagenome (GOLD analysis project Ga0098043, IMG submission 92581) | Marine viral communities from the Subarctic Pacific Ocean - 9B_ETSP_OMZ_AT15188_CsCl metaG | ecosystem: Environmental > Aquatic > Marine > Oceanic | place: Subarctic Pacific Ocean | collected 2015-01-10 | reverse complement strand
GTGACGCTGCCTCGCAATGGTCTTTTCTGCGCGTAGGGTCCCCGTAGTCCTCATCTGTCTTCGTCTAGCCTTCCCCAGTTGTTTAGCTCCTTGCCCTGAGTACCTGCCCGGAAGGTAAGGCACTCTCTTTGATAAACCTCTTGCAGCGGAATAAAAACAAACGAGTGATCCGCTCCATCCTCAACGTGCACGGCAAACACGTCGAAATCGTGAGCCTTGTAGCTCGTTCTTACCGTGTCAGCTTTCTTCCTGCTCACTCGGCACGCAGTAAACCTCCAGGTCCCAGCAGGTGTGCGCCGAGCTTTCTTTACCTGCACCAGCAGTGGCGTGCTCCCTGGCTTCCACACGACGCAGTCTGCCGAGCTGGCCGGATGAACTGGATCAAATACCTCGTAACCACGCGCCAATGCCTCCGTCTTAAACCGCAGCTCGCTAAGAATCCCAGCAGTAATCGTATTGCGCAACCTTGTTAGCGTTGCCCGCAATTCTAACAGAAAGAGCATTGTTGCCCCCTCACACCTCTGAGCGACTGTTGGCAATAGGTTCAACGCTTGCCCCAAGTTGCATTTTTTCCCCGTGTGTCAACGTGGACAAAGCTGCTGTAAATGCCAACGCCACCCTTAAACGCTCCACCCTTGCGCATTGCAATTAACTGATCGTAAAGCTGTTTCACTCGGCCTTTGCTCGGTATGAGATCAAGCGCAGTGTTGGCTAGGTGCTGGCTTCTAACTGCTCCACCGACAGCACGATTATAGCTTTCACTCCGAAATGCGCTTGTGATTGTCAGACTAAACCCAAGACGTTCCCTCGCCATATCTGCAACCCATAGCGTCGGCACAATTGCCTCCCACTTGTTTTCAGGTGGCAGCGAGTTGCGCACCGTGCCTCTCTTTCTTTTGCCCTGGCTTGTGATCTCCCCTGGTTGAAAGTGTCGCAAGCTAAGGCCGTCTAAAAACTCTTCGTAGTTCATATCAATTCTTTTTTGTGTCGATAAAATCGACGAGATTACGTGACGTGTCGATTCCTCCTGTGAAATCAGACTCATAGCAAAGCACAAAACCCGCACCCTGCCCGGTCAGTGGCAGCACGTTAAAATCTACAAACTCAATAGACTCCTCACGGGTCATCCCCCGCTCCTCAAAACAGTGCAGCACTTTGTCATAACTGTAGACAATGGTGCCTAAATGGCTTCTTCCCATTATAGCAGAATCCAAACCGGTTAATATTACCGCACCAAGCTCAAGAAATTCAGGATCAATCACCCCCCAGCCTCCTCTCCACTCTTTCCCAGCTAGGCCAGAACACTTCGTCAAGACAACGCACCACAGCTTCCTCCTCCATCGTCTCGCACCAAGTAACACCGCAGAAATGTAAGGCCGCGTGCACCATCTCGTGGCGTAGCGTCTCCTTAAACTTACGCGGCGTCAGCTTATCGTGCAGGACAATGGTGCGATTCTCTGCAACCCAGAAGCCCCACTCGTCGTGGTCTGCTAGGTTCCTTCGCCGGATTTTTACCGTCTGTCCGGCCATGCGTATGGAGCGCAAAGAGTCCATTCACTTAAAACGGAATATCGTCCATTGCATCGCCTTGAGCCGGTGCCGGGGCTGGTGCAGGCTGTGTCCCTGGCAGGGTTGCTTGTGGCGTAAATGGCGCCTGCACAGATACCGGTCCACTAGGCGCGGTTCCTTCTGGCTTAGATACCCATTTAGCGTTGCCAAGGATCTCCCCTCGCTCTCCAGCCTCCCTACGGTCCTTACCTATATCCTGCACAATCATACCGTCGTTGCCGTATTCGTCGCGCTCTGGCTTGAGCAATATCGTCATGCCGAGCCAAGTGCCCGTTTTTCCTTGGAATAGCGCGCCTTTGTCTACTTTCCCAAGGTTAATGTTTAGGCCTATAATTCCTCCTTTGGTTTTGTCTTCCATATTAGTTATTTCTGTTTCGATTGATCCATTTTGATTCCAGCACCTTAGCTTCCTCCAATAGCTCTGGGCGGTTAGTAACAACCTTCCGAGCGTGAATAGCAGAGCTATGATCCTTACGGCTGAAAAGCGTCGCGACGTCTTTCTGCGACATCCGGTAGACTTTCATAGCCACAAACATTCCAACGTGCCTGGCGTCTGCTAGGCGTTGATTCCTAGCTGGCCCGGTCATATCCGAGACGGTGGTTGAGAAGTGCTCGGCGGTAAAAATCAGAAAAGAGCAAAATCTTTCTGCAAGGTCTTGCTTCCACGCAATCCTGGCACCTTCTTGGATAGCTTTCATCTGCTCCTCCCTGCGTGCTCGCTCGGCCTCAAGCGCCATTGTAGGCACCTCGCTTAGCTGCAACCGGTCAAGGTAGCCCTGCTTAAGCTCCTCAAGCGTGTATTTGTCAAATTCTGGATTGCTGCTCATTTCTTCGCTTTGTAGGCCCCATCCTTTTTAAGCCGGTCTATGATTAATCCCATTGGGTTTTTCACCGGCCCATCAGGCAAAACCCATTTCTTCTCCTCCATTTCCTCCCAGCATTCCTTGGCCAGAGCTAACCCCCGGTGCTTGTCAGGAAGCTTGCCATTCATTAGTGCCAGCTCCATTTCGACACGATCCCAACCGATACCCCTGCGGCCCGGAGCCTTTGGCTTATCCTCTGCTATGCTCTTTTCTCCTCTTCTCTCCTCTACTCTGCTCTGCTCTGCATAAGCACTTTCTGATTTTGCCAATGGCAAATCCTGTTTTTGCCATCTGGCACTCGCCCCAGCCTTCCCTGCCTCTCGCCTTGATTGAACGATTCCCTCGGTTTTTGTAGGGTAAAACGTCACAATCAAGTCTTCCCCGTCCCAAGTAAACAGTGCGCTCTCCTGCCGTGTTTCGTCCAAGGTAACACCGCACATCTGCTGCCACATCCGGTCCGGCCACTTTTCACAGCCTTCAATGCGCCCGCCATTCTCCTTGTCTGCGCAGAACGCCATCAGGCTTAGCCAGGTCGCTCGGCTGACCGGATCGCTCCCGATATACTCGGGGGAGCGCGTCCACTTAAGGTCTAGTTTAAGCCACTCCATTTTTTAATCTTTGTCTCGAGCAATACTGTTTCCAACTTAAGCTGTTTCCTTTTCCAGTGTCTCCTTTTGCCGCCAAGCTGTTTTTTCGGGCCATAACCTTGCTGCCAAAATGAATCGCTTTGTGGCAGTGGCTGTGGACTATCATTAAATTTTCGAGGGTATCTGCAAAATAGCGTGGATACCACCTATGGTGTAAATGTGATTCTTCCGTAAGAGGCAACCCGCAAAACTCACACAAACCACCCCCCCTCAACCTAGCTTGCTCTTTAAATTCAAGCCAAGCTGAAGAGAGGTAATCTTTTCTGTTTCTAAACTGTCCGCTTTTAGACATCAGGGAACAGGTCGCCTGCATATTCAGCCCCGTCGTCCTTCATTTGCTGTAAAAAGTCTTCATAAGACTTGATAGCTTTTTGCATATGATGGTCCGATAGCGCCTTTCTAGCGTTTAGATACTCAACAGTGTCGCGAATATCCGTTGTATTTGCATACAAAAGGCGTTTGTATTCGTCCTTTGCGATAGTAAGCAAAGCAAATCGAATAGACTCTTTTGTTGGTTGTTTTTCTTTCTGGAAGCTTAACCCGCTGACGTGAGCTTCGACAGCCCTAGTCCCTCGCGCCTTAAGTCTTCCAACCTCTACATTGTGAACTCGCTTTACGTGTTCTTTTACAATTCCGTTTATTTGTTCATCAGTAAAATTCAAATCGAGCGCCTCTGCGTAAGCGTGCGCTTTCAAGTCTTCTCCCGTGAACGATTTGCTGCCAAAAAGCGTTATATGCTCATATAGCGCCTTTCTCAGTTTGTCTCTATTGTTGCCGGGGACGATAACCTCTTCAACTTGGTCGTCGTCCTCTTCTGTGCAATCCTCTTTTGGATCTTTCATATCTCTTCTAAGACCAGCGTGGCCTTTTCTTTTTTTTCTTTGAGTTGCTCTTCTGTAATGAGCCCCATTTCCACAGCATCGAGCAGCGCTGTCGGGGTTTGCTTTATGGCTATGAAATCTTCAATAGACCGGATCAACCTCTCGGCCTGACTTTTTCTGACGCGCTCCTTTTCGTCCCTTTCTTTGTTGCGGTCATTGGCCAGGGTAACAGCCTCCTCCAAGGACAGTTGCCCGGACTGGTAGCGGTCAAAAATGTCCTCATGCTCTTGAAGGATTTTCTCTCTTCTGGCCTTTAGCTTTTTTTCGCTCACTGCTGCCCGATAGTCCTCATAGGCATCAGCCAGCCCCCGTGGATCTTCCTTGGCCTCTTGCAGCCGGTCCATGTCCCAATTGGCGACGGCAAGGGCTTGTTTGGCATAACTTTTCCCCACCCCGTGGTTGGTTGCCGCAAAATTATCAAAGTCCATTTTTGGACTTTCATCTCCCTTAACGTGTCGGCGTCGATTCTCTCCCGGGTGCAATCTCTTCCACTCCAGAGCAGCAATGCAAGCGGACTGCATTTTGGATAGCTGCCTGCGCTTCTTGTTATAACTCCGCGCTAGGTCAATCAGTTCCTCATCAGAAAATGCCTTACCGTTTTCAATGCACTTGGTGACTGGTTCAATTCCTAGCTTTTCACAGGCTAGGTATCTGTTGCGTCCATCAACAATGCTGCCGTCTTTGAGTGTTAAAATGGGCAACCTTTGCCCGTTGGCCTTGATATCGACAGCTATGGCGTCAACGTCCTCATCATTTAGCGGGTAAAGCCCCGCAACCCAATGCATTTTCATTTTTTCTATTTAATCTATTGCTGAAAAACTTAACCAATCCCCCGCCACGCGACTTAACGCCGGGCCGTTCAAATCAATATCTTTACCCAGATCCACATAGCGCAAAGTCTGCCCGGATCGCGGCAAGTGCAGCTCTGTAATGTTCTGCGGAATGCCTAGTTCCTCCACAACTTCCGCCTCTACGTGATCAAGCGACTCACCCTGGGCCAATCCAAATTGCGCCCCTTTGCGAGCATCTCCCCAATCTATCAGGAATGTCTTCATTGTGTCATATACCAGGGTTTAACGTCTTCTTTTTTCCAGAGAGTCATAGCCAGTTTCTCCAGCGCCACATCACGGCTGTGCCCGTATTCCATATGCTTGAGCCCGGCGGTATAAGCTACGTAATCGCCAAACATTTGCTGCTCCCTGCCGTGGGTAAGCCCAGCCAACACGCGATTGTCGCGGCACCATTTCTCTCTCGGAGAAAGGCTTTCCGGTTGATCATGAAAAAGGTCGTAGCTCATGCCGCCACCTCCCTTGCGATTGTTGCCATCACCTCGGCGGCACTGTGACAGACCGCAATCTGACCCTGCCAGTTGCCGTGCAAGCTCACCTGTGCGTTCGTCAGCTTCCGCCGCGATGGTGGCTTGTTGGGATCTTTTAGCTCCACCAGGTAATTCCTCCCCTTCCAGCCAATTACCAAATCCGGGAAACCCTGCCCGGCCCCAGAAGCGTCAAGCACCGTCCCGTCAGGCAAAACAGAGCGCAGCTCCTCGACAACTTCCGAATGATTGTCGTCTGTTCTTTTCGCGTATCTCGGCATTATTCGACTGTGGAAAGCAGCTCCATTTGGTTCTCCTCGGCATAAAGCGCGGAGGCGTGCATTGGCAGGTATGTTTCCGCCTTTGAAAACACAGAGCGAAACCGGTGCGACTTGATGGCCCGAATGAAGCGGGGCATATGATAGCGGATGTAAGCCTTTCCCGCGTCAATCCACTCTTGCGGCAGCTCAGTAACGCGCACCTCGTATGGAGGGCTCGAGCTTTGCCAAATGATCTTCCAGCGGTTGCGATAGTCCGAGGTGATTTTATTGTAGAGATAAAGATAAAGCGCCGCCTGCACGTGGTACCCAAACTTGCCGCACTGCCGGGCCAGATCGTCGTCAGAATATAGATTTGCAGCGGTTGTCTTTAGGTCCGCAATGCAATCGTCTGAATCCAACTCATGCGGCAAAACATCAACTAGCCCCTTTGTCGGAATGCCGTGGTCCGCAGTGTAAACAAGCCCGACCTGATAGTCTGCGCCTTCAAGGATCTTTGCGCTTACCGGCGTTTCTTTAAGTCGAGCAACTGCCACCTCGGCAGCGTCGAAATGGGCTTCCGATACAATCGTTTTCGCCTCAAGAATCTGATCATTTTCCCACAGCTTCGCCGCTTTGCTTAACGCTCTGCCGTTTGTCGATAGGTGCGGGTTTTCTTCCTTAAAAACAAACTCCTCGACGCCAGGAGTAAATAGCAAGGAGTCAACCAAGCTTCCCCAAGCCATGGCATTGCTGCTCTTCTTTCGCTCAGAATGCCGCCAACCCAGAGCACCCTTGTTTGCGAAATCCTTCAGCTGGCTATTGCTAATGGGCCCAGCTTCTGGGCAATCCTTGATTAGCTCCCAAGTGTGATACGCGTGCGGACAGATTCCTTTGTGCACCCCGTCTTCTAAAAATGCTGCGTGTCTCAAAACTCTCCTCCTTCCCAAAAAGTAGTTTGCCGCGTTTCGCGTTCTATTCTTTGGCACGCTGCGCGGAAATAGTCTTCGTCAATTTCGCACGCGGTCAGATGCGCCCCGAAATAATGGCAAGCAATCGCTATTGATCCGCTCCCCATGTGGGTATCTAAAATGCGCTGTCCGGGTTTTGCGTAGTTGGTAAGGAGCCACTTGTAGAGCTGAACGGGTTTCTGAGTGGGGTGAATGCGCCGCTCCTTCTCCTTCATGTTTCCTTGAAGCATTCCCGCCCAGCGAAAACGGAAAACACGAACAGCCTTCGAGAATGAGGTGTAAGCTAACTCTGCATCTGCAAAGTCGTTTTCCCCGTTTTCCTTGTCCCAGACAATCCACGAGGAAGATCCTCGCTTGATTTTATCTGCAAAGTGATTGGCTCCCCAGACGATCTGCGCCGAAGATACTCTTCTTAATTGTTTAAAGTATTCTTCGGCTGGAGGTTTTCGGTCCCAGTCTTTCGGGGAATAGAGGGTTGGCTTAGCAAGTTTTCCTCTAGAGTGGTTTTTTTTCCCGTCTTCCCCGATGCCATACGGCGGGTCCACAATCGCCAGGTCAAAGTGGTTATCCTTAAACTCTTTCATCAGGTCCATGCAGTCCGCTTGCCTTAAATCCAGCCAGGGGGAGTCAATGTTGATACCTGCACAAGCACTCAAAACAGGTCGGGCTCCTTCCCAGTGTCTGGATCAATCATCCTTACTCTGATGCACGCCTTGGTTTCTCCAAAAGCTCGGCAGGTAGTGGGATAAAGCGTTACTTTTTTGCCCTTCCACTTTTCATACTTGTCGCCGTAGAGCGTCCTAATGGTCCGAGCGTTTGTGATGTTAAGCACCCATTCTTTTCGGGCGTTTGCAAAAACCACAATCGGCTTCTTTAACGGCTTACCGTCTTGCCCCTTATCGTCCGGTCCCGACTCCCTAACAACTTTAATCGCTAGAGTAATATCGTTGCCGTCCAAATCGCCCGCCTCAAGGAAGCCCGGGAAACTTCCGCTTACGCTTGTTGCTTCTTTCATGTTTAAGCAACGTCTGGATTTTGCCGGTCAGACGGCAAATCGATCACAGTAAACCCTGCTTCTCGCAGTGCCTTTTTTTCTTTGGTGCTTGGCTTGTTGGAACCGCGAAGAGGGAGGAGCTTTAACCCCTCCCCCTTCGGGTCCGTAGTTACACCCGTTCCAACAAATTCACCAGCGTCCGGGTTGATGGCGGGTCGTAAGTAAACCGCACCATCCCCCCGGACGCCCCTGCTGCTGCACAGAAAAAATATAGCCGGGTAGGTCGTCAGGTATAGCCCAAGCGAACAAGCGACGGAGCCACTAAACGCCAAGAGGAATGGCAGGAAGGCCCAAGCTGCCGCTATGAGCGGCGGCCAGAATAAGACGGAAGCGGCAAGCCAAATAAAATGGGCAGCGGCTTCTTGTTTTGGATGTATTTTCATAGGCAGGATTAGGTGCTGCCTATTGTTTCTGGCAGCGTTTACAGCCCTACCCTAGGCAAACTTCAAGCGCAACTCATTTGTTCACTATTCTCAACCACAGCCAGCGCAACCCCTTTGTTTAAAGGGTTTTGGAAGTGCTTTTTTTTTACTGCCGCTGTCCGCCTAGTCAGCAGGAGCCAAGTTTTTGCGCAGCTCCAAGACGTCTTCCCGCAGAAACCGGAGCTCCGCTTTGATCTCAATTAGGTCGTCTCGCTGCTGCCTCATACCGTCGTGATATGGAAGCGCCAAGTGGTGCGACATACGTTCTTCAAGCCTTGCTCCCCATGCGATACCTGCCACCGCAACCATAGCAAGCGGGACGTATTGCATAGCCCAATTTTGGCGTAATTCAGGCATTAGATTTTGCGTATGAGGTCTAACAGTTCGCGCAGTTGCTCCTTTGTCTTTGTATCGGCCTTGCCTTCCAAGTCTTCCAACCTGTTTTTGATTAGAAGCAAAGCGCACATTTTGCGCATCCTAGGAAGATAAGGACCAACATTAATGACGTTTTTGCTCACGGCCTGACGCCGTGCTCCTGGCTGCTTACAGAAGCGTCCCTAGCGCTACTACCTAAGAGCACTGGTCCAATAGCGCTAACCAAGTATCCGGCCCAAAGGAGCCACCCTGGAGGAGTCAGCCCTACTGCCACATTAGCTCCAACAATAGCAGCTCCCACCGCACTAAACAGACCGCCAACGGTGGTCTTCCAAGAAATTTTTGCGTTTTTCATAGTCGTTATATTTGGTCACAGAATGCCATCGCTAGGATTGCAGCCCAGAGCAACGCCCCGGTGATCCACAGATGGATATCCTTTATCACTTGTCGTCTAAGATAATTGTTTTGGCGTCCTTCGCCACTTCTACCCAAAGCCGTGCAGCTTCTGCCGCTTCAATGGCCTGTTGAGGGGTTACCTGGGTTGTCTCGCAGGAGCACAAAGCTGCTGCGCTAAGTAATAGGAAAAGCTTTTTCATTTTATGGATTAGTAGAAGTCCAGTCTGGACCGTCCAATATGGTGCGAATTTCGTTATAGTTGTAAGCGGTCATTTCGGCAAAGGCAGCAGGGGTTTCCCCATCCCACTTCAAAATAGTTTTTTGGCCGTCCAAAGATGGGCGGAGCGCGGATCTATTTTCAATTGCTGAATCAATTAGCGTGTTGCCTACGATCTCTCCCGTGTCAGGGTCGCGAACATCTGCTTGGCTGATTTGTTCAAAGGTGACGATCACCCATTTTCTATCGTTGTACATGTTCAAGGTGTGTCGGCTTGGATTGTTGGGCCATTAATTTTGGCGGTTGCTCCGTTTGCAGGCTTAACAGACAGTTGGCTTACCTTGAGGAATTTGCCGTTATCAAGATTTGCAAAAGTCATGTAGGAACCTCCACCGTGACCGAACAAGTAGAACGTCTTGTTTCCGCTGCCTGCTGAAGATTGATGGTGTCCACCTCCTCCGGTCACTTGCACAAGAGCGTTGGAATCGTCGGTCTCAAAGAGAAGGGTCAGTTTGTAAACCTTCGTCGCAACTAGGTCTTCCGTGAGGAAACCGATTGAATCGTCTGTGAGATAAACATATCCACCAGCACTGTTTCCTCCACTTGCAGGTCGGTCAATACGAACACTTTCTCCAGCAACAAATGTGGGAGTGTTAGTGCCCAACCCACCCCACCTACCAGTAGTATAGGGGTCTGCAACAGATAGCTCTGCGCCTAGTCCCGGATTCGCTTGGTCAAAAATGTGAGTGTCCACACGGCTACTCGTCCCGTCATTTGCGGGAATTGTTGCGTCCCCGTTGCGCCACCAGCTCTGTAGATCAGAAGAAGAAACGTACCCCCCGCCGTTTTTTGTTAAATCGGTTGGAATTCCGCCATTGTAAATGCCCGCAACTTCGGATGCGCTAAGACCTTTATCCCAGACGGCTACTTCATCAATATCGCCCTCCATATAATACGCTAACCCAGTGCTCTGCTGTAAGGCCCCGATAGCGATTGGTGTGATCGATGCTTTGGTGGCGTCTGCGGTATAGGAGAGAGTGTCTCTGGCTACTCCATCTACATAATAGGTCCCCACACCGCTGGCCCCGCTGGCAGTCACGCAGATATGGTGCCATGTTCCAGCCGAAACATAGCTGGAGATATCCGTTGTCGCTTTCTGAACATTTTGTATACCAAAATAGGCATCCGGTCGGCCTGAGTTATCGAACCCTGCAAAAATACCTTTGTCGTCCCAGTTTCCCATTATTTGAAAACCTGAGAGGTTGGCTATCTTTACCCAGAAAGACATAGTCATTCCGGTCGAGTGGATGGTAGATGGTGTGTAAGGTGTTGTTACAACGTCATCCGTCCCGTCAAAATTCAGACTGTAAACATTTTTCAGCCCACCGGCTTGATATTGCCCTGGGCCCCAAGACGCAGACCAGGTCGCTGCGTAGCTGCCGGGGTTGCTTGCTGGTCTGCGTTGTTCTTTCATCTGTCGATTCCTGCTGATACTTGCGCCCAAAGATCAATTGATGACCCGCCCGTGGTGACTAATCGCAGGCCTGCCTCGTCGCCAATCGTGTAATAATAGGCAAAGTTTGCAGTCTGCGTGCCGTTCTCCGGGTAGGTTTCCCACTCTCCGTTTCCGTTTCTTGTTTGCACTGCAACGGAGGTTCCTCCAAATGCGCCGGTTACTTTTACAAACGCGGTGCATTCCCGCATAGCTTGCGTAGAGAAATCCGTGTTCGTTGCTGATGTGATATTGGTTGCCATTGTCTTAAATAATTACGCGGTTTTTCCGATGACTGTTACAGAAGCACTTACGCCTGTGGCGTTTAGGTCTAATTTGAGGACTTCGCCAGTTACTGCCACTCCGTCGTTATAAACAAATAAAGCCTTGTCTCCCGCTTTTGCCATGCTGTTAAACTGAGTAAAAGCACCGTCTACGGCCATTGCCCCGTCAACTAGCTGCTCCACTTGGATTGCGTAGATTTTAGTAGCAGTGCCAATGTCTGCGCCTTCAAAATCCACCCCGCTGTCTGCTATTGTTGGAGATCCAGAGGTTGCCGTTGCGTCACCTGTTGCCAGGGCAATGCTTACCACGTCAGTGGCTGCCGTTGCGGTGGCCTTGATTGAATAAATGACGTTTGCGTCACTAAATGATTTTGTAGAAAGAGCAGACCCGACAGATACCGAGTTGCTCACGTTTGTTCGTTGCGGCGTACACGTCCCGGTCAGAGACATCTGCGCGCTGCTTTTGCTGATAGTTGCCATAATGTAATTGGTGTTTGTTGGTTGAATTGTGAAATTTGCGCTTTAGGTGGTTGATATCTTACCATCGGCAAGTTCATTCACATAAATTGGACCGTTGATGATTTGGTCGGTAACAAAGACTTCGCCTCCCACAAGCTCAACTTCTGCGATCTCAAACCACAAGGTTCCGCTAGTGAATTGGTCTGAGCTGTTTGTTCCTCTAGTGGGCGCAGATGTCCGAAAAGAAAAAGAAGGGCCGCCAAGCGAATCAAGTCGATACATCCTTAAATGAATGCCTGATCCTATTGAACTTTCAGAGTGCTGATACACGCTCCAACTCGCACTTAGCCAAATAGAGCCGTTTCCGCTTATCGTGATCTCCGCAGACTCTGCAGCCTCAAGAGATGCGCTGACAAGAGGGTCACTTAAGCCTTTTAAGTAGACCAAAAAACCTTTGTCCACCTTGACTTTATTAGACGCAGTCTTGCGCACCTTGAACTGGTGACGCTCAATCGGCACCTGCAAGCGGTCCCGGATTAGCTGCTTTTTGATTGTCACCCCAGGCTGTTGCCCAGATGCGTCAGTGCCTCCTGGGTAGGTAACAGTGAAAGTTGCCAGTCGTTGCGCTTTTTCGTCTCGGTCTAGTGCGCCTGGCCCTGCCCCTTCTCCAGCAAATACTATCTTTGCTTCGTGCGTGTCTCCTAGCTCGCGCCAGATTACCCACGCCTCGTAATCGGATGCAGAAAGGTATTTACGGGGAGCAATAGTGGCATCCAATGCTGTACCATCAAGCGTAGGCATTACCTCTTGTGCCTTGTTGCGGTCGCCCGGAGCGGTTGTGATTGTGTTAGACTCGATAAAGAATAAGCGCCCTACTGTAATCCCCACCCCCGGCACCGTGCTTGAACCAGAGTCTGAGTCAACTCGGGCAATGGGGCGAAAGCCTTCAACGCGCGGAGTAGGAATAGGCCGGGCATAATCAGGGGCCGCGTCGTAGATAGAATAAATAGCATCTCGGTGCTTGTTCCATTCACGCGCCTCTTCAGACGAATCCGTTCGGACTCGCAAAGCAGGGATTCCCGACTCTCTATCTCTACTCATTAAGAAGGCGGACCAAGGTCTGAGGGATTATAGTTATACAGCCCATCGGCCTCGTCTGGCGGCAAAAACCTGTGCCCTCCCCCTGGCGGCACTAGCTCCCAGGTTTGAGACTGTCGCGTTTTGCCGTCAGTCGTGGTCTGATTCATTGAAATTTTCATCCACTCCCACTTGCCAAATCGTGGCATTGGAGGGTTTCCTGGTGGCCTATTATCCCGGTCGTATTGGACAAGGCCTAGGTAATCCAAGTCCTCGTCTTTCCACCCGGAAATACTAGCGGTTTCAACTGTCCATTGCACCGTTGGGGCTTTAAAGGTTTTGATTCCTTGCTCTAAGATGCAGCGAATCCATTTGATGACTTCGGGTTGAGTCGTGTTTTTCCCAATTGATGCGTCAACCGTGTTGCGCAAATGGTAGTCGTTAAAGGTGTTTTGTTTTGCAAGATCTGCCACAAAGGTTCCTGCGTAAACTGCGGCAACAAGTGGTTTATCGGTAACGTCAACAGCTACGTTGTCGATCACCTCTTTTTGGAACATTGGGTGAAATAGAATCGAGCGTTCAACTCTAGTTCCTGAAAGCGTAAAGACCTGCTCCTCATCTTCATCGCCTTCTAAAAACCCTACCCAATCGCAACGAACTATTGTGATCGCGCCAGGCTCGTTACTAACTTCAACTTCATTAAGAACCAAAAACGACCAATAGTCGTTTAGCTCAGTATAGAGATCTGTTATTGGCGTGCCTTTAATAAAAGCGCCGCGCCCGTAGTTTTCCCACGTTTCTCGCAGCATTGAAAAGCTATTACTTCCCGTCCAACCGCCCTTGCCGTCTCTTCTTGCTGAGAAGTCAGGCCGCGCCTTGTAGTCGGAAGATCCGTAGCCGTATGCAGTGGCAGCCATTATGCAAACGTGGCTCCCTCCCTAAGCATAATAGACTCAAGCAATCGGTTCGTGCTTTTAGTCTCGTTAAGTAAATCGTTGCCTGGTGTTTGTGATGAAGTCAGTCCTGGTATTTTTGGCAAAGAAAAACCTCCGCCAAAAAGTTTTCCGAAATCTCCAAGCGAGTTTTTTATTGCCTCTCCAATTGCCGTCCCTACCGCAGTTCCCCACTCTTTCCACTTCTCAAGGTTAAACAGGTCTTTAAAAAACGATTTAATAGCATTGATTGTTCGCGCGAACTTACTCGTTGGCTCTGTGTTAAGTGTTCCGCCTCGCTCAACAGGAGTTTGCTTACTGAAGAAATCGCTGCCAAAAATGTTTGAAAAATCAATATCGTGCAGCTCCGCCAAAAAGTTATTAATTTTATCCCAAGGCAAATTGATAAGCAACTTTCCAATAGTGGCCTTTAATATCATGCCAATTCTGCCCAGCTCGTCTGCCGTAGCGTCAAGGCTTCCAGAGCTTTCCTCCATAAACTCTGCGTAAGACTTTGCAGATTTCTCAGCTTTCTCCATGTTTACGTCTAAGTCCTTGGCAAGTCGCAAAATCCCAAACCCCATACGCGCACCAAACAGGCCCTCCATTGCGCCCTCAAGGTTTTTGACTTGGTCCCCGGCGTCTCTAATACGCTCAAGGATCATCATGAATTGCTCGTCTAAGGGTTTGTCTGAAATTTCTGATAAGGAGATTCCCAAATCATCTAACGCCTCTCGAGCAGGTCCTGCCTCAAATTTTGCTTCTTTAAGATTAGACGCCAGCATTGAAAGCATTCTTGACGTGTCACTAATTGGCGCGCCTGCCCTCCTTAACGCCTCTTGCATGACAACCAGCTTGCCAACGCTGACGCCGGTTTGCACTGCCATGTCAGACAATTCGCTGCCCTCGTCAGCCACCTTTTTAAATGCTACGGCCAACGCTCCAGCCGCCGCCGCCGCAGGAATAAATGCTTTTCGCATAGCGCCACCAATGCCGCGCACCACGCCCCCAAGCCTTACAAATCCTGCGCGAATGTTACTTAACCCCCGCTTTACCGCGGTGGAGTCCATTTTAACTTTAAGTGTCGCTCCTAATGCCATCGCCTAATAAAAATTCGTCGGTTAGCCAGGTTGCAGACTTGAGTCTTTCAAGCTTTGTTCTGGCGTCTTCAATTGCAGCCTTGTCTCGCTCTGCCCATTGGAATGTGTCATTGTCGTCCCGGTTTGCGTATGTCTCAGCGAAGGCGACTTGGATGATTTCAATGGCGGAGATTTCTGAGAGATCTCTTCTGCTGTAACCAAGGCTAAGTCCGGCCCGGATGTAAGAGGCGTGTTCAAATGGTTTTGCTCCTCCATGTTCCGGGCTGGTGCCTTTGGGCTTTTTACTGCGCTGGCCTGTAAAGCGTCAAAATCCGCCAGTATGATTTCCTCGGCAGCCTGCTTGTCTTCAACGGTAATCCCTCGGACTAGCTCGGCCCCAGCCTCAACCATTTCGTCCAAGTCGAGGTTTTTGACGTCGTCGTATTTTGAAGCGTAGAGGAAAACCATGCAGTTGCCTAGGTCGCTATCGTCCATGTCGTTTGCGGACTCTAAAACCTCCTGCATGATTTCCAGCTTGCCACCGTCTAAGGCGTAGAGCTGCAAGCCGTCAGGCATTTCTCCGCCTTTAAAATATCGCCGGGCTCTTTTTTCCCGCGCTCTGTGTCGTCCTTTGCTCATGCTCCTATCTGTCCCAGGATGTATTCTGTTAATGCTTTGGGGCCGCGCTCTGGATCAACCAGAGCAACAGATTTCCCGCGCTTCATGTAAACCTTTGGATTTGCCCTGCGCACGTAATCGCGCACGCATAGAAAGTTATCCCACGCGCACATAAGATAGGAAAGCGGGTGGTCTGGGTTTTGATGTGACCACTCGTCCTGCCTGCATCGCGCTTCTCTTTCTTGCTTCCACGCGGCAATAATGGCGTCCGCGCTCATGTCCCCGTCGCCGTGCGTAAGAAAATTAAAGGTTACTCGGTTTGCGTCGCCGGTCGTCAGACTCACCTCCTCACCTGGCACCGGGGGAATACCCAGCGCCATTAGTGAAGCGGCCAACTTAATGTCGGTGACGCTAACCGTTGTCGCGTGTGTCTTTGCTAGTGCTGCTGGCATTTTCTGCTGCCTCTCTTGCTGCTTTCATGCGGGCCCGGACTTTTTTGTTCCAAGCCTGCGCTTCCTTTTCGTCTGCGCCAGATTCCTCTTTCTGTTTCTTACCTGGCATTGCCTTATGTAATGTCTGTTCCGCTTGCTGCTGTCACTCCAACCCAGCCTTGTGCAGTAAAGCTTCCTTGCTGGAAGTCAGTGTTGCTGTCCGTCAACTCCACGCTGTTTACGTAAAACTTAGTGCACCCGGTATCGGTTCCAAAAATGCTAGTCGATGCAATATCCAGAATGCCGCCAAGCGTTTGTCCTTGGGTATCAGGAGCAAATGTCGCCCCGTTGCCGCTAATGGTTGCGTTCTGATTATACATTACCGCGCCGGTAACTTCTCCAATGTGATTTGGTAACTCCACGACGTCTTCTGTCGCGGAAAGGGAAAGGCCCTGAATATAAAGGCCCTTCGATGACTCGTCGGAAATACCATAGTTTCCGTTTCCATATTTAGTGGCTGCCATAATTTTAGTGGTTTGATTTTAAGAAGCCTCTGCGGCTTTAATTTCTAAAGTAAAAGTTGTTTGCCGAAATCCGTCTTCCGGCTCGGTGACGCCTTGTCCTCCCAAGCTGTCGTTGCACTGCATAGAGGCGCCCAGGTGCTCAACCACTGCGTCCCCGTCTCCGATAAGGTCGTTTATCGTCTTTGTAATTGTGCGGTGTGTCTGAGCGTTTTCGTCGCCCTCTGGGATTGTTCGCAGGATTACTGCTACCGGCACCGTAAACTGCCCTCGTATAATATCGTCCTCCTCTGGCCCTCCGTCCTCCGTAACGATGCAGGCCGGATAGTTAAGATCCCCGCCAAAATCGCGCTCGTAAAAGTTGACCGTTGCCAACTCACTGCGGCCAGACGCCTTCAAAAAATCCGCGACTCCCGCAATTACTAGGTCTGTGATCACGCAAGCCTCCTTTTTACTTCGCGCCTGTACCAGTTAAGCGTGATTTTTGAGGCTTTCTCGATAGCTTCTTTTGCTGCTCGTCTGGAAAACAAGCCTTTATCTTTTGTAGATAAAGCGTTTGATATTAAGTGGACTTCTGATTTTCCTAAAATCCTTTTAATGAATTTTGAGTGCCCTAGCTTTGCGTGCTTTTGCGCCCAAGCCATGTAGTTTTTTCCTACTCTTGCAGGGTCAGGCCCTTTGCTTTTTCTGGCTAAAGATTTCCCTGCTCCAAGCCAACTCCCCTTAGCAACACCCGCTAGCTTTCTGCGTGCGGCCATGGCTTTGTCCATATCCCCTTTTTTGCAAATAGCTCTTCTTCCCCTTGGCAAAGACTTAACCCTTCCTTTGCTGTCTCTGTGCTTTTCGACAAAGTCGTAAATCTCACCTGGGCTTCTTAAAACTTGGCCCTCTCTTAACGTAACCCATGAACCATAAAATGGGAAAACGATGCGCTTTTTCTTGGTGAAATAGTTGAAAGCCTTAGCGGGGAGAGGCGCAATGTTTCTTGTTCCTCCTGCGTTGATGCCTTCAATTATTTTCTTTTTCCCCTTGCCCTCTGGCTGGGTCAAAACTGCTGCCAATTTTGCAGTATCAACCCCTAGCCGCACTAGCGCCTGATTAGAAGATTCTCCAAACTTGCGCCGAAACTGTTTAAGTTTCCCGCTGTCTAGTTTCGCTGAAACGCTAATCATGGCGCTTCCTCGCTACCGCTTACCGTGATTGTGGTAAACGCTTCCCCTTTTTCTATTTCCGCAATGCGCCGAGACTTGCCGTCTAACGTCGCAACCTTTCCCAGGTAGGCTTGCGGATCGCCAGGGTATAACGCCACAAACTCTGCCGTTGCTCCCGTGATGCGCTGGGAAATTTCAACCTCCTGCCCGCCTTCTAAATATTCCCTGGCAGTCCGCTCTTCGTCCACGGTGCCTTGCCAGATAGGCCCAGAATCAATAGCCAACTCGCTTGGCGCACCATTAGGCCCAAGCATAGCTGCGGCAGGCTTAAGTGCTGCTGTTGCTATTGTTCCGAGTATTGACATTGATTGAAAGGCGCTGGGCAGCCCGGCCATGTTGCCTTGGTCCGGGCCGCCCTAATCCTCGCCTATAAGGAATCTATTTTTCCCGCCTTCTTTTTGGCGGCCTTTTTCGGAGCCTCAACGGGTGCCGCAGCTTTGGCTTTATCAGCCGCAAGCCTGCGCTGGTAGTCAGCGCTGCTGCCGTCGTCGATGTCGTGCTTGCCGTCCCGGTCAATGACCTGGGCAAACCCCTCTCCGATGCTTTTAAATTTCTCGCCTTGCTCACGCATGACAGCCAAGCACTCGGGCTGGCTGCCAGCGTAAAGCAAAGTGGTTTTGCCGTTTTTAGTAAGCAGGCAAACCGCTTGTATGATGTCGCTCATTAGCTGCTTACAATGCAGGTGAATGCAGAAACGTCGCCCTTAGCAGCACCAAACATAACTCCATAGGAAGCCCATGTTTCGCGTGTGCCAGTATCGCCCCAGAGGCAGGTCTGAATGGTCAGTCCAAGATCTGGAATCTCGACGGTGCCGACTTCTTCCAGATTGCTTGCTACTGGTGCCGAGATCTCAGGAAGACCGGAAGCGATTGCAAGGGCATTAGGTGCTGCAGCCACTCCGTAAAGGTTGGCCTCGCCGCCTGATCCGTCCCACTTGGTAGCAAGGTGGATTCCGTCAAACCCAAACGCACCAGACTGTGACAACTCAAAGCTGTTTTTGTCGGTTGGCAGATTGGAGGAATAAGCAGTGCCATCAAGGATGAGATGCTTCTCAGATCCCTTCGCGATGGAAGCCCATGCAGACTGCCGGTGAGCAGAAGCAAATGAAGCCTCAGCAACGGTAATCTTAGTGTTAGACCCGCTGGTGCTGTCGTTAAAGTTAGCAACGCACTTGTCCCAGACGAGGTCAGCCAGGCTGTGCAGGTTAGCTGCCGCGATAGTCTCGAGGCGCTGGCCTTGCATAAGGTCCTGGCTTCCGACGTGGAAGGAAGCGTTCAACTCGTCAACCGTCACCTCAACTGCGGTCGAAGTAGAATCTCCGCTTTCGTAGTTGGAAGGGTTGGCGGCTGCCGTTGATGTGGTGGCAGTGGACTGCACTTGAACCTTGGCCCGGGGGCGCAGAGGGTCCGTTCCGAAATCACGCGAAAAGGCACGCAATGGAGCGAGCTTATTTGTCAGCGTGGTGATTGCTTGTTCTGCGAGCCGGTCAACGACCAGGGCAGATGCGTAGGTATTAGCCATAACTGTTTATTGTATTGATGTGATGAGAGCAATTAGCCCCCGAAAATGTCTTTGTTTTCTTTGCGGAATGCGCGGCGCTTTTCGACGCCACCCCGCTCTGCAATGTTGATTGCGGCATACTCAGCCCGGACGCGCTCTTCGCGTGTCTCAGTCTCAGACGGCAGCACCTCAACAGGCTCGTGCCCGGCTTGGGCAACGATTGCGTTTGCTTTTTCCTCGGCAGAATTTTCTGCGGCAGAAAGTGCTTCAGCGTGTGCTGCCTCAAGCTCTGCGCGTTGCTCATCAAGAGCGTTCTGCATTGCCTGAGCGTGCTTTTCGTCCCGAGCTACTAACTCTGCGGCGTGAGTCGCCACGGTCTCATCAAGACTTTTCTGAATCTCGGCAAGTTCAGCACCGAGATCCTCGGGGCCAATCTCAGCGAGTTCCAAGGAAGGAGCCTCGATCTTGTCGTTTTGGAATAGTTTGAATAACTTCATTTCCGTTGGTTGTTCTGTCTTGGTTTCCCTAGGCGTGAAAAATTCTTGTGGGGCGTTCATGTAAACGTCCGGGTTTGCGTGTGCGGCCAAGGCTTGTGCAGGTGTAAGGTTTAAAACCAAACCTGCTTGGTAGGCTTCTTGCCCGTTCATCCAGATCTCTTTCTTGAGTCGCTCGGCAGCTTCCGCTTCTGAAATGTTTAAAGCGTCAGCTAAACGGACGGTGATTGACGCATTCATGGCGCGCATTTGATCAAGCTGCCGCTCTAAATCCTCCTCGGTTCCTCCTGCGTAGTTGCGGACCTCGTGAAACATAATCCAGCCATCTTCTGGCATGGTGAGCTCGTTGCGTAACTCCAGAGCAATAACGGCAGCCATAGAAAAAGCCATGCCGTCGATTTGCGCCCGGACTTTGCCAGGGTATTGCCGAATGGCGTTAAGGATTGCCTCCCCGTCTAAGACTGATCCACCTTCCGAGTGAATGCGTAAAAGCACGTCCTCCCCGTTAGCCTCTTGGAATTGACGCACCACATCGCGTGCAGTTGTTGCTTGGCCGATTGGCCCGTAGATGAGTATTTCTTTCATTCTTCTAGCTGTTCCGGTTTCGGAAACGTCTCCTTTTCTGCAACTAGGGTTAGAGGGCTTCTAGTTCCACCTTGCTTTTTCCACAGCTTTTGCGCTGGGTCTGAAAGTTTCGGCAGTCCTGCCAATTTGCGAAAATAGTTTTCGTCTACAGTTTGCGGAGTAACTGCCCCAGCCCTTACAGCTACACCGTAAGCATCAAGCGTTTCCTTTATATTTAACCCGGTTGGGACTGCTTGCGGAATCTCTTCATCGACCTTCTCTTTCTCTCTTGGGTTTACCTCTTCAATAGGATCAACCTGCTCAATCACTTCGTCTCCTGCATGAGCAATTGCAAGGTCGTGAACGCCAAGCTCTAATGGACTTACTGTTACCCCTTGATCATTTGTCTCCGTCACCTCTCTTGCCACTTTGAACCTGGTTACTTTTGCGAGTGCTTGCTCGCGGACGTGGTTCTCGTAGTCGCGCCCCTTAAAAGCTTGATATTCCTGCTCCGAGCAAAGGCCTTTTTCTACCGCTTCCCGCATGGCCCTGGCTTCTCTGCCGTCGTCTACGCTAAGACGCTCGGGAAGTGAGAACGTCCACTTCAGCATATTGCCGGGGAGCGTGACGTCATACCGGTCCGACTCTGCCGCTTTTGCTAGGGCATAGGTAGCTGCGCGTTTTGCCACATAGAGCAGTCGCTTTTGCCGGGCCTCGACAGCTTTCCTTGCTCGGACTACCTCAGCCCTTTCGGCTGTGCCTTGTCCCGGACTTTTCCAGACCAGTGAATAGCTCCAACCAATCCCCACAATAGCAGCGCGCAGGATGCGGTCCTGAAAGTCAGACCATATCGCCCCTGGGTTTTCATGTTTAACAACGTCAATGTCTTGGTCTGCGGAAATGTGGCGGATACCTGGCGCAAGCTGCTCATAAAGGACTGCCTCGTTGTCGCCGGTGTCAATGTCGCCGGTCCAAGCCGGATCATCTGGGTCTGGTCCTTGCGGTGATTTTTCAACTAGGTAGAGCGACGAAACAATGTTTTGCCGGATTGTTTCAAGCTCCGTCGACGTCATGCTGTTTTTCATGTCGTCTAAGGCATGACTAAACGCAGGAAACCCGCGCTTTTGCTCGGGAAAGTCTGAGTCGTAAACGTGGATTAAATCCCGGGACGAGATGTCTTTAAAATGCTTGCCGTCTTGGTCGTGGTTGACGCGGTAAGCAACCGGACGGCCCCGCTTGTTACAGATTACCCCGTCGTAAATATGCAGGCCCCGATAAGATCCGCTCTCCAGCATACCGTCGTCTTTCGACCAAATTTGGTAGGAAGGAATCATTTGCAACTGCGGGAACCCTTGCTTGCTTTCGGTTAGCAAAACAAACGCCTCCCCGTCGCGGTCCATGCACTTGCTCACAGTTTCAAGCGCTTCCCGCCAGTCGTGCCCTCCTCCGCGCACGTCGCACACAGGATACCAAACATTTTGCAGCCAAGATGCTGCCTCGTTTCCGGCAGCCGCGTCGGCTCCGTTGTAAATAGGATTCCAAGCTTGGCCGATTGAATAAGACGCTTTCTGCCGGATCGCTTCTTTAGCTGGGCCTTGGTTAAAGACGAGCCTGCGCGAAAGTGCAGCCAGCGTCTTGCGGTCTGACATTGGAATAAGCGCATCAACTCCAACGTCCGGCAGCCGCAAATTAGGCCCTCGAAAACGATTGCGAGAAGCCGCGTGCGCAAACCTGCGCGAAGCCGTCGGATTCCCGTATTGATCTAATACAGGCATCAGAACCGTACCCCCGTGCTTCTTGTTGAGAGTGCAGCGTTGTTGTCAACCTGCCACAGAACCTGCCCGATAATTTTAAGCAAATCCGCCTTGGTTCCTCGCAGCTCACCGCTTCCGCTTTGGCCGTTAAGGGTAAAACTTGTTGTTTCTAAGGCCTGCGCTGGATCAACGCAGGCGAGGGCCAACTCTGTGCGCCAGGTGCGCAATTGGGCAACCGCCGAGGCGTTGTCCTTTAGTGCTAGGTAGATGTTGCGCGCAGTGTCCAACCAGAGCGCATTTTCACCGGCGGATCTGTTAGGCTCAACAAGCCATTAAGCCGTTTTGCGTTTTTGCATTCACCTCTTGAAAAAATAAGTCGCCTGTTTTGCAAAAAGCTAAAAGTAAGCATTTTTGGCCCCCGTTTTCTTAAATCCACCCCCGCTCTATTAAACACCTTGCAAGCGCGCCCAAAAAAACTTCACTTTATCTTGAAAAACCCATTGACAGAATCAAGGGAGCAGGGTAGGTTTTAACTATGACCAACACCACTAACCAAGTCACCAATGTATTCGGCTCGACCGTATCTCTAACGGAGATGGAGCTTAGCGTTTACGATTCCATCAAGCTTTGGGGAGAGCTGGAAGGTTGTCACGCCGATTGCGCTGAGAACATTAGCGTTAATACGGGGATTCCCATGAAGCAGATTCGCGGCGTCATTTCCTCCCTCGTCCAGAAGCACGTAGCATATGTCGATGAACTCGCTGCGGGATGCGGTGATACAGTCATTCTGTTTGAGAAGAAATAACCAAAGCTTTGAGACTAACCACACCAACACCACTACACCAATGAACGATACTATCAAGAACCTCACCGAAAAGGAGCGCCAGCTTTTCAACGCAGTGATCAGAGGAATGGATGCCCACGGGTGCGGCTGGTATCACGAGCTGCTCTCCCGGGCCGGAATGGAAGAAGACCACTCAAGCGCGGGAGTCCTCGGATCACTAGTCAAGAAGGAGCTCGTGGATTCCGAGGATCAGTCAGAGCCGGGAATGCTCGGAATTGACGAGCCTATCTACTGGGTGAAACTGACCGACGAGGCAGGAGAGGCCCTCGGTCTGACCTATGACAAGCAATACTACGTATGGGACTGGGACGGGGAGGGAGACCTCCCTCAGGTATAACCCTTAACTAATTGAAAACGATAAAAAACACCATGACTGCTGCCTTTCCTCAAACTTACAAATTCACTCGCATCGAGTGGTCCCTGATTTCAGATCGTCTTGAGACTCCCTGTTGCATCGCTGAGGCCTTAGAGGAGCACTACCCTAGCGAGGATATTATTCAGCGTTGCGACGACCTTCTGGATTACAAGCCTGGAGCAGTCCTTTTGATTAAAGACGAAGTAGACGCTGCTATTTTGGATGACGCAATCGATGGGTCCAATGCGGTTCACACCATCGCACCTGCTGTGGATTACGGAGACAAAACCCGCCAGGAAGCTCTTGTCCTTTACGCTGCTGCGGCCCGTGTTGAGAAAAAAACAGGCGCTTACTTTCCACGATACTAACAATCAACAACCACACCACGACAATGACAAAAGACAAAAACACGCACGGTGGCGCAAGGGCAGGAGCGGGCAGGAAGCCGTTAGATCCTAAATCTAAAGCGTCAACTCGCAGCATCACCTTGCCCGCAAACGCTTGGGCAAAGGTTGACCTATTGCGCGGGAGTCTATCCCCTTCTGCTTTTCTTCTTGGCCTTGTTGAGAAGATAAAAGGCAGACGATACTAGCTTGGAAAAATCTTCCAAATCAACGCGGCAGCCACTTGGTAAACTTCGCAGTCCCATGCGTGGTTGGCCCTTTTGCGCTTAATCCAGCGCATAGTGGGTTGCTTGGTTTTAGGATGCAAAAACTCCTCACGCTCCTCCGAATCAATCTGATCAGTCCAAGCGTCTCCAATATCAGGCAAGACTTCCCAAGTGGCCGCGCTGCCTTCCCGCAATCTGGCAAGAATGTCTTTGATTGGGTTGACTGCCAAATGCACAAGGGGCACCCGCTTACCGCACGGGGCCGCCACACTTGTCCTAGTGCTCATTAGCCGCTGCACCACTCCGCCACCTTTTTGCCGGTGCCGGTAGCCGTTCACAGAGTCGCCCTTAATTGCCATCCAGCCAAAGCGAGCGCATAAATCGTAAACTTTCCCAGCCTCATATCCTGAATCAATATAAACGTGGTTAGGCTTAACGCCTCGAGCGACGCACAACTCCTTGACCATTTCAGCCGTGTTGACCTTAGCGTAATAAATGCCAACCGATGAGGCATCAGGCCGCCAGGCTCGGATAGCTAACCAGAAGTGATCCCGTCCGCAGTCAACAGTCGCAAAGCGGATTGCCTCGTTCTCTATTCTTTCTCCTTCCTGGTAATCGGCAACGCTTCCCTCCGCCAATGCCAAGTCTGTCTTCTCAAGCTGCATTGACTCGTCCCAAGGCTCGGCCATTTGCTTCTGCATAAACTGCTGGAGCGGCAAAGGCTGCCCGGTAGACATGGCGTCCTGAGCCGTTAGATATTCCAGCATAATGTCGCTCCAAGGTGATCGCCAAAGCGCAAAGGCGTTTAGATGAAACGATACGTGCCCAGGTAAGACTGCCTCTCGGGTTGTCACATAGCGCGCAGAATCAGCAAAGGCCCGCCTCGTTTCACTAGTATCTGCAAACCTCTTCTCGCAAGACTCGCACTCATATTCCACAGCTAGAGCTCGCTCAGCATTTGTCCCATCTTCCGGGATCTTAAATTGCTCCAAGGCGTAAGGCTGCACCTCTCCGCAAGAAGGACACTTAAAGCACCACTCCCGCTGCTCTCCTTGGTGATGCAACAGAGTGAAATCGTCTCCAATGATTTCTTCCTCTTCCCCGTGCTGCACAAATCCTGCCTGGCCTAGTAATATCGCCCGGCCATTCCAGCGCCGGTGCAGACGTTTGAGCATTTCGCCGATCATACCCTTCCGCCACATCCAAGCCTCGTCACCAATTACCCAGCGTTCCGATTTACTTTGCAATCCGCTCATGTTTGCGCCGGTAAGGTGCACCGGGGCGCGAGGAATAATCAGCTCCATCTTCCGCCACTTTCCTTTAGCTGTAGGCAGTCGTGATTTTAAAGGCTCGCAGTTTGCTAGTGTCAACCACAATCCCGTCTCGGCCCAGTCCCTTGCGTCCTCATTAGTTTGGGAAACCACCATCAACGGGCCCGGATCGCACGCCAAAATATTGCACGTCATCGCTTCAATAAGGGTAGACTTGCCAGATCCTACCGGCGTCGTAATGCAGACAACCCGGTTTTGATTGTCTCTGATTTCGTTCATAGGCTCACTCCACCAAGGCGTAAACTCGGCACGGTAGTTTGTTGAGTCAGTAGAGCGAAACAGCTTAACGTGCTCTGTGCACCATTCAGCCGGGGTCAATGTGGTGCGCTTCTGCACCGCGTCTTGGTAATACCTAATTAGCATCGCTTGCCCTTGCTGCGGCTTTTTTCAAATCGCCTCTTACCTCTTTCTGGATCGCGGCCCAGGCTACCTCGTAAACCTGGCTTCTTGCGTTAGACCTTAGCTCCTTCCATTCGTCAACAAATCCGCCGAGCTCTTTCTCTATTTTAGCAGGAGTCAAACCGGCAAGACGAGACGGCAGCTCTGAGAGAATAGCAGAGTCGTATTGATCGCAAACGCCTGCAACCGTTCCAAGCGCCTGCTCAAGCTCCCGCTTGGGCAAATACTCCCCGGCGACAATTGCCAACATTAGCTGATCCTTTTCTGTGGTCGTTTCAATCTTTTGGATTTCTGCCCTTTTCTTCCGGTCAGCTAATTCCGCACCCCCAAGCGACTCATCGGCTTGCCACCTCTTCCACGTTGCCAAGCTAACTCCCTGTTCTCGCGCTAACTCCTCCTGTGTTTTGCCGCTCTTGTCTTTGGTTGGCCGCCCTGTTTTTTTCTTTGCCATGATAGTTCCCGCTTTTTGACCTTTTTACTCGTTTTGCATTTTTTTCCCGAAGTGACGCTGCCT
>Ga0098043_1000113_pt1 | contig 25561 bp, 15 predicted proteins | sample 9B_taG_FD_92581 | JGI IMG/M metagenome (GOLD analysis project Ga0098043, IMG submission 92581) | Marine viral communities from the Subarctic Pacific Ocean - 9B_ETSP_OMZ_AT15188_CsCl metaG | ecosystem: Environmental > Aquatic > Marine > Oceanic | place: Subarctic Pacific Ocean | collected 2015-01-10 | reverse complement strand
CTGCCCGCTATAACCCCAGTAGGAGTATCCAACCCTATTGCATATAAAGGTAAACGAGGAGTAGCTACTTTAATATCAAAATTTAAAACTCGATTTGTAGTGAAAGTGTCTAAATTTATCTCCATAGAGCTGTAACTAGGTATATTTAAGGTGCTTGGGTAGACATCAGGGTCAACCACAAGGGTTCCCGTCCCAAATTCTCCATAAATTACTGAACTCATTGAAATAGAAGGAATTTCACCAATGGCACAAGAAGCAGAATAAGAATCCATGTATCCCTCCGTAAAAATAAATTTTTTACCGCCATGAGCCACTTCACCGCTAAAAGGAGATTCTCCGGTGAAATTATACAGAATTTCCGAAGAAGTTACTTGGGCTGAATCACTGAGCGTATGAGTTAATAGGGTATTTACTGTCAAATTGGCTTGCTGAGGGCCTTGAGGAGCAAATTGTATGTGATTTATGCCTAAATTAGATAGAGGTTGAGCTACAGAATTGTAATTTGCCGAAATAGATTCAATTCCTTGTATCCCGCTACCATTTATAGTGAGGCTTTCAGCCTCCCTTGTTATTCTTCCTAACATTGCCTTATCTTTATTTTACACTCTTTTTTGTGTGTAATATAATAAATAAAGGTTTAAGGAGAAATGTCTAGCATATACAACATTGATCAGTGGAACGCTACGCGAGTCTATTATAAAAATGATATAGTTTATCAAAAAATATCCATTGGCACCACTGGAGTCCCCAAAGCTATTAATTATTATTATGCCCTTAAGGACGTCCCCGCCAATAACACCCCACCCGCTACCGCTCCTTTTAACAATCAATATTGGGGAGGATACACAAATTGTAATGGTCAAATGACCCCTAACTTTCTGTGGACAGCCTCCTACAACTTAAGTGCTGATCATTCCCCGAAGGTAAACACTATTGCTTTTGGTAACGGCTATGAACAAAGAAACCCTGACGGACTTTTTACTCAAATGATTAAACTTAATGTTAGTTTTGACATGAGGAGCGAGAAAGAAGCTACAGCTATTTTGCAGTTTTTAAAAGCCCGAAAGGGAACGGAGTCCTTTGTTGTAGGCACACTACCTCCTATTTATGCAGACGCTACATACAAAAAAAGATTCATTTGCCCTACTTTCAACAGCAATTTCACTTTTCACAATAATTATACTATAAAAGCTAATTTTGTAGAAACCAACACCTCTAACTAATCGATGCCCGACTACGAGATAGATAATACTAGAGCTGAATCCTCAATTAAATCTTTGAATTTTGAGCTCACTAATCTGACCCCATCCGCCTTAATAACATTATTTGAAATAGATATAAGCAAGCTGGTGAAGTCAAAAAACACTACCCTTGCAGCTGAACAACAAGAATTGAACGCCCAGTTTAAGCAAAACAACATAACTAAACGGATTGATTTAAACGATAATATTTTAAGATTTCATAATAATGTAAATATTTTTAATTCTTATATTGTGTGGCAAGGAAAAGTTTACCATCCAGCCCCGATTGCTGCAGAAGGATTTGAAGCAACTACAAAAGGCACGCTACCCCAACCTACTCTATCTATTTCAAGTCAATCTGAAAACGGCATAGATCAGTTAGCTTTATTAAAGCATGAGATAAGAAAATTCGGCGATATAATAGGATCTACAGTGACTCGACGTAGAACCTTCGCTAAATATTTAGATAAAACCAACTTTACGCTTTTCTCAGGGGCTAATCTCTCAGAGAAATCTCAACAGATTCCCCAAGGGTACGAACCCGACCCTTTCGCAGAACTGCCTAAAGATGTTTATTTCATTGAAAGGAAACAAACCGAAAATAAAAGTATTATCACCTACCAGCTTTCCTCTATACTTGACTTAGAAGGGACAAAGATTCCTAAGAGGGTAATAAACTCAGATAAATGCGTATGGCAATATAGAGGGATAGGATGTTGGTATCAACACGCAACAGAGGCCGAAGAGGCACAATGGAATACTAACTTTAGTGCAGGGGTACCGTCGCCCGGCGACGCTGTTCCTATATTAAAAAAAGCCGAACTTGACAGTCTTCATGTAGCAGCAGGGGCCACGGTAACCAAAGCTCAAGGCACAGGACTTCCTGAAAGAACCCTCCCTGTAGCTAATGACAAAGACGAAAGACTTTCAATAGCAGGAGGCAACGACAGAGGTCTTTGGCAAAAAAATCCAGTTAACTCCAGCGGACAACCTTCAGGTTACATGAAAGGGCAGTGGGTTTTCTTGGAAAAAGATGATATAAAATATTATTTTGTATGTATTAAAGATAACGGAGCTCCCCAATCAGATGCTATTCTCCCCCCTAACTCTGACTACTGGGAGGCTGACGAGTGTTCTAAAACACTTACAGGATGCAGAATGAGATGGGGGAGTACTAAGGGAAAGGTAGTTCTCGGTTCTAAATGCGCGCTAGGAAAAGATTCGGACGGATCTGCTGGAGTAAAAGGACTGCTCCCGTTTGGAGGCTTCCCGGCGGCTAGAAAAATACAAAGGCAAGGATGATTCTACAAGATAACATAAAAGAAAAAATAAAAAAACACGCCTTAAAGGATTTAACTAAAGAGTGCTGCGGGCTACTTGTAGAAAAAAATAATTCTATTGACGTCTTTGAATGCTCTAATGTTTCTGAATCACCTAAAAATCACTTTTCTATACTGCCTCGAGATTATCTTAGAGCCTCAAGATGCGGTTCTATAAAAGCTGTATACCATTCCCACAATTCAGATAATAATAAATTCTCTCCTAATGATATACTCCATAGCAGGTCTCATAAAATTCCATTTATACTTTACTGCTCAACAAAGGATTCATTTAGCGCATTTGACCCTGATAGAGACAAAACATTTCTTTACGACAGGGTATTTAAAATAGGTGAATCTGATTGTTATACTGTAGTTAAGGAATATTACAAGAACCTTGGAATAGACTTGGCAGATTCTCCAAATACCCGAAAAGACCACACATGGCATCAGAAAAATCCAAGCTTAATCCAAGATTTATTTAATTTAAATAAAAGTAATCCTGAACTACCTATAATTGAAATCAATCCAACTGAGGATTTAAAAAAACATGATGTTATAGTTTTTGAATACATTAAAAATAGAGGGCCTAATCATGTGGCAATTTATTTAGGAGAAGACAAAATACTTCACCACCCCCGCAACAAATACTTATGTATAGAACCTTTAAGTAAACCTTATCAAAAAACAATTTGCAAAATATACAGGCATGAGCAACTTAATTAATATAAAATTTCATGGAGTTTTAGGAGACCAGTTAGGGCAATCTGAATGGAAGTTAGCCGCAAGAAGCGTTGGCGAGGCAATTAGAGGAGTGGAGTCTAACACTAAAAAACTCTATAAAAATCTGCTTGAAAACGACAAAAAGAATATTAAGTATAGAGTTCTCATAAACGACAACGACTTCGGAATCGAAGAAGGTAAAGACCCTAACACTTTAGAAGGATTAAACAGTTCGGAGCTAATGATAAAAAGTAACTCTATAAAAACCATAGATATAGTCCCTATTATAGAGGGCTCTGACGACTTGATGTCTATTTTAACTATTGTAGTAGGAGTTGCCTTAATAGCAACAGGAGTCGGAGCTTTTGGGTTAGGAGCTGGATTGAGCGCAGGGATGAAGGGAGCTTTGGTCTTGGGAGGCATCGGGCTGGTAGCAGCAGGAGTTACAAACTTGTTAACTCCTATGCCGAAGTTTGGAGATTTTACAGAAATAGAGTCAGGAGGCTCTCGATCTTACTTATTTAACGGGCCAGAAAACACAATAAGAGAAGGCGGACCTGTGTTTGTTGGATACGGAAGACTGTTAGTAGGGAGTCATGTTATTCAGTCTGCTCAAGACACGGTTGATGTTGACGCAGAAGTCGTTCCCAAGAGCTCATGGGGTCTAGGGGATTACGGATTAAAATATAACATACCTAATGCCGGAGGCCTTCTAGCCTCAAGAGTGAGGGAGTGGGGAGAATAGCCATGGGTTTATTTAAAAAGAAAAAACAAAAACAAGCACGACCTATTGTCACGGATGTAAGCGCAGTTAAAATAGGATCATCAGCCGCATCTGCTGACAACACTGTAGTATCAAGATCTTACGCAGAGGTTGTCGACCTACTTTGTGAAGGCAGCATGGAAGGGCTTGTTAGCGGAAACTATAAATACATCGGAGAAGAAAATGCCACTGGATACAAAAATGTTAATTTTAAACATTACCAAGCTACTGGGGCTTTAGGTAGCGACGATAATAATTTAGGTTTTTTACAATCTATTTTTTGGAATGAAATACCCGTCGTTGATAACGATGGATTTTATAATTTCAGCTCTGTTAATGTAGAATATGTCAAAGGTAATCCCGCAGGAAACATCCCATCTTTAAATCCCGCCATGTCTTCATATGCCGGAGTCTCTGCAACAACCCCTTTAGACCTAACCATTAACAGATCAATAGGTGAAAGGCTTTACGGGCCAGAAATCAAAGGCGGAGATGCGACACCTACTTCAACGAAGCCCGCTCAACTTAAAGATGGCATCACAATAGATAAGTATGCAAAGACTTATTCTATTCTAAATAAAGAAGTAGGACAGATTGACGTTAATATTAAAATTTCTGCTCTTTTTGAAAGCGTTCAAGCAGGACCAAAAACCTATAAAAAAAGAGTGCCGGCTGTAGGGTTTGGAGACACGAAAGCCCGGACTATTGAGTACAACATATATCACCGCCCTATCTTTGACGCGAGGTTCTCCAATACATCAGAAACAGGAAAAACCACCGAGTCAGGAGGAAGAACCGGATGGAGCGGCCCCTTGAAAGAAAAAGTCACTGGTAAGATAGATTCCCCTTATATAAGGACTAGCAGTATTGTACTGCAATCAGACTTTAGCGATCAAGAAGGATTTGAGGGATGGGAAATAAGAATTGTAAGAATTACCCCAGAATCTTTAACGTCTTTTTTAAAGAATGTTACTTTTGTTGATTCTTTAGTTGAAGTTTATAGGACTAAGTTAAGGTATCCTTACTCTTCGATGGTTTATTCTCAGTTTGACGCCCGTTCTTTTTCTCGAATCCCCTCTCGATCTTATGACGTAAGAATGACTAAGGTTAAAATACCCAATAACTATGATCCTATTTTAAAATCTTACGGTAACAGTAACGCTACTAACAATACTAAAACTAATTCTGTATTTAATACCTCCTCAAGCGATGACTATACAGCGATGACTTGGAGCAGGCCGGGCTCACAAGCGGAATCTTTTTGGGATGGAGAATTTAAAAGAGACGCTAATGGTCAATATTTAAAAGAGTGGACTGATAATCCTGCTTGGTGTCTTTACGATTTAATGACTAACTCACGCTACGGGTTAGGCGAATTTATTGATCAGTCTCAAATCGATAAATGGACGATTTACGAAATAGCTCAATACTGCGATGTACTTGTCCCTGACACTTACGGATCTCTGGAGCCACGTTTCACTATTAACTATATACTAACCTCGCGAGAAGAGGCTTTTAAAGTGCTAAATGATTTAACCTCTATCTTTAGAGGTATAGCTTACTATTCTAATGGTAGTATTTTTGCAGTGCAGGACAAACTTAAAGACGCGGTTTATCAATTTAATAATTCAAATGTTATCGACGGAAACTTTACTTATTCTAGCTCGTCCCAAAAAGCACGTCACTCGGTAGCCATCGTAAGGTACAATGATAAAAAGAATTTGTTCCAGCCCGCTATTGAATACTTGGAGGATGAAGAATCAGTTCGGCGTTACGGAATACGAGAAATAGAAACTAGCGCTTTAGGGGCGACAAGCCGAGGGCAGGCTAGGCGTTTTGCTAAATGGATATTGTCTAGTGAATCTGAAGAAACTGAGACTGTTTCTTTTTCTGTCGGTAATGATGGAGCCTACCTAATGCCCGGAGACGTAATACAAATTTATGATAACTTTCGCAGCCCATTAAAATACAGCGGAAGAACTAACGCAGTCCGCCCACTTACAGCGACTAACAGCCCGGGGGCAACAGTCACTCATAATTCTGCTTATAATAGTATAATACTTGACCAAGCTTTAAATTTTACCGCAGGAAAAACATATAAATTCTCTTTGCTCACTCCCACTTACAACACCACCACAGGAGATGCGACAGATATAAGAAGAAGCCAGATTCAAAATTTACTTTTTAACGGAACAGATGCAACTACTATTTCTGGAGATTATAGATCTGATCTGCAATTAAGCGGCAGCGGAGTTTGCACAGAAATATATTTCAGCACGGGCGCTACCTATGGAGGGACAGGAAACCAATTAGACTTTAGCAACTATGTTATAACAGGGTACACCAATACAGGAGTAGCTACGAATATTAACGCAAACACTGTTCAAGATTATAGTGGAGGCTGCTATTCTGGAGAAAACTTAATTTGGTGCGTAGAGCCTAACGATCCAAATGACCCTGAGTTTATTGAGGGTAATTATTCCAACTTTAAAATTATAAATATAAAAGAAGAGGAGACTAATACTTACGGCGTATCTGCTTTAGCTTATTCGACTGGTAAATATGATAAAATTTTCAATTCTGCAAAATTAACTAGTGACGACATGGTTAATCCTCCTTTATTTCCTACTGGCGTTATAGGTTCCACCGACAGCACTAACCCGCTAGCGAACTCACTTGCCTTTGAGGTAAAGGATGGCAACCCTGATCCTGTAAATATTTTCAAGACTATTGAAATTAATTTTAATCAAGCAGGGTATACAGTTACTCCTGTAGAAGCCAAAAAGTCAGGATCGCCTGCAACCTACAAAATACAAAGAGCCGAAGGAGATACAGTTGATGATATAGATTATTACATTGGCTTTACTAAAGAAAATTTAATTGTTGATGCCGCTACCCAAGCGGAATACGGCCTACCCAACAGTATGATTAACGGTAGCGTATATGTAGTTGACCCTTCTAAATTTACAGCTTATAAACCTTATGTTCGTGAAACTCTCAATTCTTTTGACAAAGAAAAGACTTTAGACGAAGAGGTATATGCTGAATATATGGTTACAGACATACCTCTCAATGCCACTTCTCAAGACTATTTTGTTTTCGTTTTTGCCTCCTCTCTAGGTAACGATATTTCTTATGGTATGGTCAGTAAGATTACAGTTAATAATACTGAAAGTATAACTCAATCGATTGTAGGAGCAACTGTTATTAGTAATCTAAATGAAGATGAGGTAGAGCCGGCTCAACAAACCAGCCTAAATGCCATAGAGTCGATAGAGCCTTCTTTTTCTTGGAGCTCAGTTTCTAATACAATATTCAATATCGCGGAAGTTAATGAGTCTACTCCAGTAAGATTTCCCTTATCGATCCCTAACGATCTTGTTGAATTTAGAATAACGGTTAGACCACATAGTGAAACTAATCAACCGAGTGAAAAAATTTATTTAGAAGTTACCGGATATACGCCCCAAACGGACCCTCCTAGCTTCGTATTAGAAAGATATTTAAATAACCCCAACGATATTGAAAAATATTTTGACGATGACTTTGTAACAGGCTGGGCAAATGGCTCCCCTATTACCAACTGGGAGAACCTAAATTTGACACAGAAAAAAGAGGCAGAACCTGAGTTTCTTTCAGTAAGTGGAAGCGGTTTTAATATTTCTGCTAATCCTAGTGAGTTTCCTGTTAGGAAATTCGATATAGTTGTAGAAGCTCATGATAGTAACGGTATAACCAGCGCGAAAAATAAAGTTTTCGATAATACTCTATATAAATCCGAAGCAGGAAATAATCGAGAAGGTTGGAATATTTCTGAAATAGATAAACAATATGACGTAATGGGAGTAGAGATTCAATCGCCAAGCGGAGTACTCTTTGCTCAAGACAACGTAGAAGAATATAAAAGCCAATTATCTCCTTTTAAATGGATTGAGCCTTGGCAAGCTCACGTTAAAAAAATGCCTTACGCTGCACGAGCCGCTATATATCCAAATGGATATTTCGAAGTTGCTATAAACGAAGCTGAAAGCCCACAGGGAGCTACTGCATTCAGCCCTGATGAGGTAGAAAACTTTTTTGATAATTCAGCTGGTGTGATTTATTACTTTACAACAGGCGATAATAAATTTGACGAATCACAGACCCCGCAGATACCGAAAAATCTTGCGTCTAGTTTTGAGTTAAACATAACTCCTGATATGGCTACTGAGGGGGCGACTTTAGGAGCTAATGCTACTAATGTTTTAACTTACTCTAAAGCCACTCTAGACGGAGACAATTCTTGTCGAGCTTTCGGAGGAATAGTTAAGGAGTTAAGCCCTGAGTATAAAGATAAAAATGTTTGGAGGGGGTATTACTTATTCGGAGAAGATCAAGATATATATAACTTCCGAATCCCAATTCCAAAAATTAGGCAACAAGGCGGAGCTGCCCAAGAAATAGAAATAGACGGCAAGAAAGTCTCTATTCCTGCCACAGAAGTAGAGAACATTCAAATTTCTTTCGGAATATTTGACGAGTTAAGCCTGCTTTCATCATTTGATGTCGACAATACTAATAATCCCAAGACCTACAACACAAGCTCTATAACTGTAGGAGCAGACACGATACCTCTTAAAACTGATGCTATTTATAAAGATTTTAGTATTAATTTCTCATCCGTTGTGGATGCCAAAGGCGGAGATACTTACTATCAAATAATCGGCGAACAACCAAAGAATATAAAAAATGAAGCTACAGGAGAAACAATAATAGGCTTTAAAGCCCAAAATTCCCCTAGGTCATTCCCTTTGAATGAATCTAGTATTATGAGCGCCGGAGCCACTGCTCTAGCTTTCAGGGGGTGGGCGCAAGTCGAGTTTGACTTTTCTAGCTTACAATCAGCTTTATCAGGCGGATATCTAGAACTCCCCCTTCCTATAAATGGAGCAAGTTATAATGGAATAGAAAAATGGGGAGGGATGATACCTCTGCAGCCTACCAAAATCTTACAGGCAGGTTTAGACGGCCGTTTAAGTTCTTTTGCTCAGATTAAAATGACCAATAGAGGCCCAGAGGAAGGAGTATTTGGCTGGGAAATACGATATGTACTTAGGGTTGAGAATGTTGGAGATGATTCTGTTTTTGCTAATTTTGAAAATACAACAGGAGGGACAGGCCACTATCGTGAGGAGTGGTTTGATGACCAAGGAAACCTCTATATCTCTCCCGGAACAGGCCAGTTTGGCATAACTATTAATAGTGCTGGAGCCATATTCTTGTCTTCTGAGTATATGGCTTTTCACATATCTGCAAATAGAAATAATAGAAGTATAGAAGGCATAAAAGCAGCTATAAAAAGGATAACAGGTAAAACTGAAAACGTAAACTCAGCATCAATACTTTTTTCAGATATTTTATTTGTAGATTTAGACCCAGAAGGTAGATCAGCTACAAAATACCAAAGTGCAGTTGTAAATACAAAATTTGGAATCCTTGCTGAAGATTAGATAAAATAATTTAATGAAACCTGAAATATTTGAAGCCTCACTCGAACGAGGATCAAACCGCTTGTATATAAAATCCGACAGGGCCATCGCGGTTAAAAATGGAGCTTTTATTAAATTAGGTGTTAATGATATTTTTTATCGAGCAGAAAATACAGAGAATATCAATATTAAAAAAAAGTTTGAAGCCTTCGGCGATACTCTTTCCATTAAAGGTAATTACAGTTATAAATTAGCCCCAAATGATAGCGCTACAATAACTTTTGAAGAATACCAAGCTTCAAGCATTCTAGACATAGGCGAAAGTTCTTTTAAATATCAAATAGGCGACAAGCTTTACGCTCAGGGAGGAATCACTTCCAGTTCAAGCGGTAATCTAACCGGCGAATATACAGAAATAGAAGTCACAAAAACAGGAGAAAAAGGCGAAATACTTAAAGCTCAAATAACTAGACCGGGCCTATACATCATAACACCTGAGAACCCAGTAAATGTTATGAACGAAGCAGGCAAGTTAATTGAAATGGATTTAGAGTTTGATTCTTCAGATAACGTTTCTATATTGGAAAGAGATTTTGAAATGGTAGATTTTATTGAATCATCAACCAAGATAAAAATTTCATACTCTCTTCCTAAGGGAGTAAAAAAAGGGGAAATGGTAGTTTCTAAACAAGTTATCTTCCTTGAAAAACCTTATGACAGCGAAAGTTTTGAAAACGAGCCTTGCCAAATAACTTTTGACTACTCTCCAATTAACGGCATACCTCTCTTACCTCCAAGATCTCTAGACCCTCAAACGACCTACAATGAAGCTGTGAGAATAATCGACGCTAAGCTTTTAGAGCTAGATAAAAGACTCACCCGAATGGAGAATATGAACTTTTAAACTCCTGTAGTTGATCTATTTAATAATCCACCGGGACGCTGTTGCTGCACAATCTCTTTGACCACGATACTTTGCAGTAAGTCTCCAAACTCTTTATTATTTTGCACTTCTTCTTGATCGTCTTTTTCTGAAGGGCCTTTACGAGACGAAGTAGAATCAGCACTCGCTTCGGCTTTTCCACTTTTATCTATGTTAATGTTTATCTTAACATTATTGCTTGTGTTTCCCCCTGTGTTAAGGGTAGAGCCGCCATTATTTATAGTTGGCCCAGTTTGATTTCCATACAAACCTCCTGCTGCGAAACCGGGGACATTTCCACGATTTAGTTCAGTCATGAACCCTACTCCATGAGTACGGACAGCCTCAGGACTCATTACATATTCTCCTCCCATAACTTTTGCCAATCCACCGTTAGCTCCACCACCACTCCCCCCTATTCCCACTGGCATACCATGAGATCCTAATCTATCCATCGCAACAGGAGGAGTATAGCTCATCCTCCCTCCGTGCCTTTCTAATGCACTCATTGGCATTCCAGTAGCTGTCATTGGGTCAGCCGCATTCATAGAGTCAGTAATAGCTTCAGTGCCTGCCGTTTCACCACCAAAAAATTTCGCCCCACCTATTAACATCGCAGCATTCATGTAAGCTCCGATTAATCTACCTTTCTTTTGATCTCTTACAGCTTGTATTTGATCTTTTCTGCTTTGAGTTTCTGTAGCTAGATAGTCTTGATACCTTGCCATAGTTTGCTCTTTATCAAACATCCTTGACGTTTGGGGATCATCCTCGCTCAGTCTCCCTAATAGCGACAATCTACTACTCACTTCAAATCTTCCTTCCGTAGGACGCCTACTCTCACTTATTAACTGACCGGTTTTCGGATCTCTCCTGTAATATACAAAAGCTTTATTTAAAGAAACCCCAGCTCGGGTTCCTCCACCTGATATAATATCTCCTCCTTGCGCATCCGGATCTGGACCACCAAAAAATCCATGCTGCCCTCTTCCAAAACCATAATCTGTAGAAGGAGCGGGCCTTGCAGGATCAGGAGCCATGGCCGCGCCTATTACGCCAGACAAAGCACTAGCTCCTCCAGCGATTAAGCCTAACTGTCCCATTGAAGGGCCAGTAGATCCTCCATTAGCGTATCCATTAATAGCATTTAAAGTAGGTAGACCTATTTTATTTACTGCAGATTTCTTTATAACGAACTCTCCTCCTTGCATTTTAGTAAGCACGTCATCCTTATGTCCTGATCCTCCCGTCACAAGCCCTCCTGCGTTGTAACCCGGAACATATCCTCCCTCGCTAAAACCCATTTTAGAAAACATCATATTTGTCATCATCTGAGTAGACATGCTAGAGATTGAATTTAATATACTTTGAGCCATGTTAGCTAAAGCACCTTGGACTGTACTTGCACCACTTGCAATTGATTGAAATGCATCAGCAAAAGATGATTTCATTGTCTGGGCAACTTGCCTGCTGCCATTTTCAAAATCCTCTAATGCATCTACTCCTTCGTATCCAAATTCATTTCTAAATCCAGCTTGGAAAGCTCTGCCATAGTCTCCTTCCTGTATGCCCCTAGCAGAAACATCAGCGGCCAAAGAAGCTGAAAAAGCAGCATTTCTTCCCCGGGCTCCTATTTGACCCCTTGAAAGAAGGGTCCCTGCCTCTGATAACTCTGCTCTAGCTAAAGCTGCTGAAATTTCTCTGGATTCTTGTCTTTTCTGCGTATTTAAAACATATTGTAATCGAATTGCTTGAAGATCTAACTTATTTTGTTCTTCAGCCGTTTTAGTGGCTTTATCTAAAGTATCAGCGTTTGCTCTTTGTTTTGAGCCTAAGTCCTGCGTGGACTTTGAAAGAACCTCTATAACTTTTGGCAAAAACTCTAGTTTAGTTAATGAATCTACATCCCTAGGATCTATCCTCCCTACATTCGCTAAGCCTTCAAGTCGTTTTAGCTGTTCCTCTAAATCGGAAACACTTAAGTCTCCAGTAGTTATACTTTGAAATGCAGTCCTTGACCTTGCTGCCTGACCCTCTGACATTCCTTTCTGGAAATTTTGTATGAATTTTTTTATATCTAACTTCCCTAAACCGTCAGCAACCTGTTTTGAAAAGTCTGCAGCGGCCTGAGCTTGAGCTCCCTGAAAGGCAACTCCAGCAGAAGCCAAACTATTCCCGAAACGCACAGAGGCGACTCCAGCAGATCCCATTGTAGCATTTGCGCTGGCTAATCTACCTGAGCCTCTCAAGCCTTCCATTCGATTATTAAACCCAGCTGTCCTCCTTGCTGCCTCGGAGGCTAGCCTTAGTTGAAATCTATTCTTTCTTGATAATATTTGTTCGTCTGAAATTTGAGCCAAAGTGCTTTTAGCGACAGCCTCATTTAAATTTTTTAACGCTTTATTGTAAACCTCCTGATTCAAGAAAGTTTTCCTAAATGCAGATCTAACTGACTGAAGATCACCACCAGAAAACTCTTCGATTTGAACAGCGAATTTCTCAAGATCTTTTTCAGGAGCGTCAAATATATGACTTAGCATTTGCCTGAAAGTCATCCCCCCTTCCTCCATAGCCTTAAATTGCTCAGGAGTAAAGTTTCCAACTAGTCTTTGACCTATCGCATCTACCCCTCCTGCACCTTTACTTACTGCATCTTTTATGGTAGAAAACCTTAAGTCTCTTGTACGAGGATCATCAAAACCAAATACTTGTCTTGAATCAGGCAATCCACTTGCTCCTAGCCCTATTCTCCTCCTTGACTCCACCCTCTTATCATAGGCTTCCACAGCGGTAGTAATTTCACTGGCAGATAATTGTTTTGAAGGAGTGGATATACCTTTAAACTCTGCGGTATCTCCCATTTTGAAATCTTCAAAATCTTTACTTTGCGTAATTCTTCTAACGATATCACCCCTAACAGCTCCAATCGAAGAAGGCAAGCCGTCTTTCATATTGGCTAAAGCATCTTTAGCTATAGTGCTGGCTGAAGCCAATTCTTTTTGAACTTTTACTTCTTCCTTTAATGCTTCAGTGGCTTCATCACTAGAACCTGCAAGCGCGAATACAATCTCACTTAACAATGCAATACCTCCTCCAACTACTGCTCCCGGAACGCCTCCCCCAAACATAGCTCCCATTCCTGCTCCGGCAGCTACGTTCATAGCAGAACCAAATAAACCGTCGGAAGCGCCCATGGCTGTAAACGCAAGACCAGCGCCTGCTCCTTTAGCTGCTGTCTTCATTGTCCCTTTACTTGGAATAAACTTAGTTCCAAGAGCCCTTAGTCCCGCCCCTACAGCAAAGTTAGGTATGCCATGAGATTTAGGATTTATACCCATAGATGCAGATCTACTAATGCCCTGCCCTAAACCTCTAGGTTCATCTCTTGTATTGAAGACTCCTATTCCACTGGGGTTGCCCGAGCTTCTTAAAGCAGCGCTACTGCCTACTTTTATTTTTGAAGCAGGGACTCCCGCTGATATTTCTCTTCCTATAGCAGAAGCTAGCCCACCTAAAGCAAAGTTAGGAATCAGCCCCCCGCTTGCTCTACCGGGGATACCTCTACCAAAAGCTCCTCTTCCTGAAAACCCTCTTATACCCTTTCCACCTACACCTCCAGCGCCAATCCCCGGAGGAAGTATTATGCCTCCGCCTGATCCTATAGTAGCCCCACTCGCCTGAAGCACTCTAGCTATATCTGCAGCTGCTGTTTGTTGACTTGCCAGTAAATTGTTTTGGTCTTGGATTGTATTTTTTATCTTTTTCTGTACAGAAAGCAGACCTTTAGCGCCGGTTTCTGCTTCTTGTAACAATTCCGGCTCGCTATCTAAAAGATCTACGATGGCTTTTTCCATAGCCGCCCGCTCTTTAAAAGCCTTATTCAGCCCCATCACATCCTTGAAAGCTTGGCTGGCGAACTTACCAAGTTGTTTAGCTAATTTTCCAAAAGCAACTCCAGCTATAATCAAACCCGGCCCCGCGATAAATTTACCAATTCCTTTTACTAAATTTTTACCAATCCCCTCTCCGAACCCTTCTAGTTTTCCTCCTTCCCCGAAAGAATCAAGTAGCGCATTGACTGAGCCTAGTATATTTTTCATTGCTGGGCCAAACAAGTCTTCCCCTAAAGACGCTCCCGCTGAAGTTAAATTTGCTAACGTTGACTGAATAGTCGCATCCATAGTCCTCTGCAACTCTTGGTTTTTCTTCATAGCTTCATCAGTAGCAGAAGAAGCGTCTCTAGTAGCTCTAGCTGTTACAGAATTTGCATCTGCTAAATCTGCCATTGCGGCTCTAAGAATGTTTACCTGAAAAACTCCCGCAACATTTTCTGCGACTGATGCCTGTTGGGCTTTTGTTAATGTTTGGAATTTGCCAGCTAAATTTGTTAAAATCGTCACTGCGTCCAACATGTTGCCATTAAAGTCTCTAGTAGCTATGTTAAAGCCACCTAAAGTCTTTTGAACGTCACTACGTTGAATACGAGTAAATATTGTCTTAAAAGCGTTACCAATAACAGCGCCGCCACGAGCAGTCCTTTGCTGCACCGCTGTTGTTATAGCCAATAATTGATCCATACTAACCCCGGCATCAACGGCAGATGAACCAACTCGAGAAATAGCGTTAGCTAAATCTTCCGAACTTACAGCAAAATTTGCATCAACTTTTGCCATTTTATTAATGACTTCAGTTGAAGTAAGCCCTTCTTTAGAGAAAGAGTTTACGGCAGCGGTTAAGGCTTTTACAGAATCTGCAGCTTGCATTCCAGTCAGCCGAGTCAATATTAATGCGTCCTTAGTTCGCACTAATGTATTTTCCATACCTAAACCTTGACGAGCGAATTCAGTGGTAGCCTCAGCCACAGTTTCGAAACTTTGAGCAGTTTCTTTGGCAACTTTAAACATTCCTTTACTGAATTGTTGAAGTTGCTTATTATTAAGGTTCATGACGATATTAACGTCAGCAAGTGCTTTTTCTACTTTTATAGTGCTTTGAACCATGGCTCTAAGAGCCTTATCTACTTGCATTATTAACCCAGCTGAAGCTCCAAAAGCTATAACACGAGCATTAGAAGCTTCTAGAGATTTTGTAAACTCATCAGCGTTTACAGTAGCCTTTGAAAGACCTGACCCCAAGGCTCTGACTTTCCCAACTGAGCCTCCTGCAGAACCAAGACCTCCCGCACCCCCACCAATTCCCGCTCCTATTTCCGAGGCAATCTTTTTAAGCTTCTTAAGTTCAGCTGCCGCTCGCCTTGTTTGGAGATCTATCTCTACGCTAAGTTTATCTGCTGCCATATTCCTAGTGTATAATTACACTATTTTTGGCTAAACCCCATGAATTTTCATCATATCCTCCATGCTTAATGACCCCCCCTTTTCAGCGGCTCTTTTAGCTAAATTTATAGTTTCGTTAGGGTTATCAAGGCCTAAGCGTTTCAAATCTTCAGAAGTTGCCCCCACTAATGAAGTGGCAGATCCTTCATTTTTTGATTTATCCAACACTTCCTTAGCGCTTTTATTAGAATCAAACCATTCTACTAATTTATTAGGATCTTCTTTTACATCGTCAGGTACTTGATTTTCTGCAGACTCCATTAAAGATTTATAATACCTCCCATAACCAAATAGCTCAATTTGATAAAAAGTTAAATCAACTAAAGGTTTACCAAAAAAAATCTGAGCATTATTATCGCAAAGATAAAAAAGATTAGTAAAAAAGGGAGAGAGAGAAACTTTTTTTAATGTCTGAGAATCATATCTTTTTGAAGATTTGTTATATATAGATATCAATTCCATTAATATCTTTTCGGATAATTCTTCGAATTCATCAACTTTAAACAAATAAGAGTTATTTTCTTTCAATAAAGCATTTCTCATATAATGCTCATTGACTCTCCTCTGTGAATAGTTTTCGGCGCAAAAACCTATTAACTCCTCTTTTTTTAATTCTATTTTAGAAAGCTTTAACTGAGCCTCTTCTAGTTGTTGATTAACAGATTCTAAATGACTAGAAAGGTAAAGTTTGGATTTGGATTTTTTTAAGCCCGCTACGAGACTTTTAAGATTTATTATCTCTTTATTCTTTTTCTCGTCCCAAATTTCTTCTTTTATTAAGTAGTCTATTCTTTCTTTTCGAGTAGGCAGTCCTTGCTCTACGGCTTTTTCATAAAAATATCTATTTTTTATGTCAAGTTCCGCCGAATCAAAATTATTAAAATGTTTAACTTTAATTTTATCTACTCCAATAGAAGGAGGAGATTCTATTAGAGTGAAACCTCTAAGAATTTCAGAAAAAATTACTTTTAAACTTCCATGATACACTATTTAGCTTTTTTAACAGGCTTTTTAGGCGGCTCTTCCACTTCAGGCTCCACTTCTTCTTTATCTAGTTGTAAAGCTAGATCTATCATACTTGTGAATTCCTCCTGACTATTAGGTTTGCCGACAAACCAAAAACTAACGTAATACGCTAACTTGCGAGCGGCCAAAACATCAAACTCCACTTCACCTTCGTCAATTTCGTCATATCTTTCTAATTTTTGTTCAAAAGACCCCTCCCCGAAAAAAGGAACGTCTTTACCGTCTACTTCCCAATAACTTAAATGAAGCATCCACCATAATATTACTTTATTCCTTGCTCTATTTTCTGCAGTCTCTTCGTAAAGACTGTCTTCAACTAACTGAAGGTCTCTTAAATCTTTTCTGACTGGTTTAATTTCATTCTCCAGCTCTTTAAGTTTTTTCTTTTGAGCTACAGTTCTTTTTTTCTCGGGAACTTCTAATATTTTTGTCTGCTCTTTATGAAAGGCCTGAAGTTTTTGCAGAATTTCTTGATATTGTTCATTTTCTTCATCACTTCTCGTTCCTCCGTCATTTTCAAAACGCTTTTCTAGTAGAGCCCGGGTTAATAGGCCAGCTTTTATCCCATCCGCTAACTTTACCCCATAGTAAAGCTCGGCGTCATCAGTCATAGATCTCGTAGGACGCCTTAGAAAAAATTTACGCGCTACTTGTTTTTTTACGTCTTTGGAAATAGTTACTTCAGAACCATCTTTTTGAGTCTCAACAGTTTCGTCTTTAACAGTCTCTTCTCTATCTACGGTGAATTCGTATATACGCTTCATTTTGGTTTATTATTGTTATATTCTATGAATTTTTCAAAGTATTCCTCTAATTCTCGAATAGTATCATTACCTAAGTCGAGAATTCTCTTGCGGATTCTTTGGTGGGTTTCTTCGGGGATTTTTATTCCATCCACTTGAAGATCTTCTAGGATGAAAAAGAACTGTTTATAGAGATTAGTGATCTTTCTTCGCGTTTGAAACGCAAAAAAGTTATTGATAATATCCCTATCTTTACCTTCTTCCTTTGACATACCTTTTACCTTACATCTTATGTATAATTACACAAAATACGAAAAAAAAGGCCCCTTTTTCAAGGGGCCTAATTCAATTAAGATTTATAATAGCTTTAAAGCACTCCAGTATATCCACTCATGAACAGACCAAGTCCAGATTGCTCTGGGCCACCTATTTGAGTACTAAAACTTAGAGAGACTGTCTTATTATCTCCAATGCCCAAGCTGAATGATTGGCTATCTAATTTGATTCCCTTCACAATGTAGTTTGCGGCTACGGTAGTCTTGTCAGTTCCGTAAGCTACGCAGTCCGGGCTATATAGAGCAATTCGAGCATCAAATGTATCATCACAATTGATAATTTCAGCCAAAGAACCTGTTGTAAGGTCAGCTACTACCGCCTCAATTCCCATAGAAAGACTTATTGGAAAGTCTATTAGACGAGCGTAAGCGAATTTGTTACCTAACTGTTCGATTGAACTTCTGCTCATGTCAAAACTAATGTTAAAACTTTGAATGTGAGCTGCGGTTATACTTGCTCCAGCATACTCTGGAGAATCCATGGAAGTCGTTAGGGCAGCTGTATCAACAGCCTTACTAGTTTGCTTTGATAAAAATAGCTTTATGTCCCCGGGGCGTAAAACACTTACGTTCCCAGCCGCTCTTGTAGCCGCGGTAGTCCCTCCAGCATTACCAGTAGGAACGGGAAGAGAAACTTGAACTTGCGCTGCACTTGCATTAGAGGCATTTCCATTATATAACCCTCTTCCATTTACAGGGTCAATAGCAGGGTTTACCCCTGAAATATAATAAGCATGCGCACTACCACTTGGCCCCACTGGAGGATTTGTGATAAAATTCATATTAAGGCCTTCAGCGGCAAAAGATACTGAAGGAAATCCTCCCACAGCAGCTTCTACAGCATAAGAGGTTAGACCCGCATTCCCTATGCCAATGATACTTTCGTATTGACCAGTAGTAGAAGTAGTCCCGGAAGTCTCAACATCAGCGTCTTTACCCTCTTTGGCTTGAAGAATATAATAATTCTTCATATATGCATTATCAGTGGAATCAACAAGAGGGGAAATACATGAACGAAATGGCCCGTTTTGCCCACTTGGTGTTACAAAAAAACCTAGCCTCGCTTCATTAGCAAAATTTGCCAAAAGATACGAAGAATCAAAAGAAACAGTTGGAGATTCAGTAATAATTCTATCAATAGCTCCTAATTGTCCAAACTGGTTGACATCTGTACGTCCTATGTTAAAGGAATAATTCGCGCTTTGAACACGATTCAAATCCTTTGTAGCATAAGGGCCTACATTTGAGCCACTAAAACTTACATTTTGAGTACAGTAAACTGCCTCACTCTGATAAATAACTCTATTTCTGGTAGCCATTTTAAATCCTTAATTGTTATTTTAATTTACAGTTAATATAGCTAAAAGTGAAATTATTTTAAGCTTGTCGGGGAAATCTGAACTTACTAAGCTCAAAATCAATTAACGTAGAGTATACATTGGGATTAAATTTCCTTACTTCATTCTCTATCACCCTGTCAAATCGTGAAATATTAACGTCCTCTAGGAAAATTTGCTGAGAGTCATCCTTTCCAGCTACTAACCCTGTATAATTATATTGCCCATTCCTATAGTAACCGAATTGGTCAAATGGCATCTCAGAAGCTTCCAGTAAAGCGATGTTTATCTGCCTCTGATCCCTAAATAAAGACCCTATTGCATCAATATCAAACTGACTATCTGCAATAACGATAGCTCTTACATTAATGGTTGTATTGTCTTGACCGCCGAAAGCTAAAGGCTCATTCACGCTCCCGTCTGGCTTAATGTACACTACAGGGTAGGTCTTTGTATCAGGTTCTAAACCAGTAGGAACGACTGAAGATATCTTATTTCTATTGGTATATTGAGTTTGGAAAAGAATTTCATCCTCAGTTCGGCTTGTTAAGTAAACATTAAAGTCTTTTATAGCAAAACTTCCAGTGACATCACTTGACTGAGCCCCTGACCAATAAGAACGCCCATTTCCGTAGTCGATAGCGTATAAACCAGTATTTCCGCCCTCTCCCACATTTACTAAAGTGTTAGCTACATATAAGCCAGTAGGAACAGTAGCTCCGCTGATTGAAGCGTCAGAAACTATCTGAGAATAAGAACTGGCGTAAGTGTTGTATCCAAAATAATCATCAGAAACACTGTAAAATTGCCCAGTAGTGTTTTGAAAAGCTTCTCCCTTTGTTAAAAGCCTGTTATCAAACCACAGCATAAAGCTGGACATTACCTGATTGTCGAATTGAGCTTTCATCTAAATTTTTTCCTTGCGTTTTTAAGAATGACGTCAATATATGGAGTAGGATTGAATTTAATAAAATTAACAGCTTGCTTACTTTGTATAGCTACTCCAGACCTACTATTATCTGAGCTCTTAAAAATAGTATTTGCAGAATTAGTTATACCTTTTTGCACACCTTTTACCCAACTTTTTGTAGACCAGCTTAGAGGAGTTATGCTATATATATCTGTTATTGTTGGCATATTTTGAATTTTGTACTCTAGTATAAATTTAGTACCGGATATTTTTTTTAACACTCCTTGGTTTTTATTCACTTTAAGCATCTTGTTAAAGACATCTTTTATTACCATTATAGGTTGAGAATCTTGTTCAAACCCCAAAAATCCAAAAAGGCTACCTCTTCCTCCTAAAAGAGAACTACCCATTGCATTTGGACCAGCTTCTATTTCTTGCGTGACTGGATGAGCCTCTAATTCATCTATTGCTTCTTGCCTTATCTCGTTTGCTTTCTTTAGCGCAGCTTTGTAAGCTATATCTTGAAGCTGTTTCGACCCCTTAAAATTATATTTTTTAAGAAGCTTATTTAAACTTAATTTTTTAACGCGCGCCATTAGGTAGTAGCCTCCAAGTAATAAACATAATAAGTTTGGCCTATAAAAAAACGAGCCCCATCAGAACTTATAACATTAAAAAGACTTCCATTTATTTCAATAGATTCAGTTTTACCTTTATCGATATAGTTTTTACAATCTAATTCCACCTTAATTCTCACATCACCTTTTTCTATCATGACTTTCAATTCGTCTTGATATTCTAAAGGTTGGTTTTCTTTGTAATTCACAATAGCGCTAAAAGATTGACTTACAGGAGTATAGGTAACTTGAGTTTTAGGCGCACCGTATCCGGCATAGATGTTTTGATCGGCGGTTAAAGAGACGGTTCTTTGAGGTTCCTTATTGACTGTAATCGTAGCTTTGAAAGTATCAAAATGGTCGGCTAAAGCTGTTTTAAAAACAGTCGCCTCAGATGCTGGTATTAAAGATGCCATGATAATTAATAATTATTAACTACGCGGTTATAGGGGTACCCTTCATTATTCATAGCATACTCCCCTCTTATTGTATCGTCGCCAGCTACCTGAACAGGAGATGATTTTCTTAACTTGTAAGAATTTATCATATCTACTAGCTCCATATATTCTTCTTTTTTTAATGCTAAATAAGTCTTACTTAACTCATTTTTATTAATTTTACGCACTCGAGAACCGTCAGAAGCAACCTCAACCACTGGATCAGTAGAAGCCGCACCTACAGTACTTCTTATCTGCTGATCGTAATAGTGAACTATATACATTTTCTTCAGCACCGCAGCCTCTTCGGCTTGAATTGAAACTATTACAGGATCAGACGTAGCTCCCGTTTCTCCACTTATAGAAAGCCCTAAAGCTCCTGTTCCCTCGTTAAAAACCTGAGGTTCGTTTTCAGGAGATATAAAACTTCCAGAGAATTCATAAGCCTCTGATCCATAGTCAACTATCTTAAAAGTAGTATTGATCCTGTTGTTTAATTCGCCGACATTACTTCTGATCCAAAAAGAAATGGCGGGAATTGATATACTCGATGGTTGCCCGAGCTCCCTGTAAAGTTCATCTGCTATATCGACAATTTTCATCTTTTCTAAAATTACACTTCTTTTTCAACTACGAGGCTATCTATATCGGCTCTTTCCCCATAAATTGTATAGAAACAGTCAATTGTTTCGCCGTCAGCAGCGCCGATTACTATTTCCGTTAATGACTGACTAACCACATATAAATGCTGGAAGGAGCCTTTTGGTGTTAGTTGCACTGTGATGGAGTCTTCTCTCACAAGACCCGTCCAATAATCTGGCAAAGTAATAGTATTAGATTGAGCTCTGCCTCGGTGATAGACTCCAAATTCAGGACCTTCCAAACAACCATGTTCTAATTTTTTATTTTCTTTAGTTGGGTGATCGATCAAGAAAGATTTACTACTTGCGTAGAAAGAGCCAGAAACTTGAGCATTACCGCCAACTTGGAGGCCATAACTGCTACTAGGGCTAAAACCGTTAATTCCAACATTTCCTGATATAGTAACGTCATTAGTAAATCTACCAGTTCCTGCAACATCCAACTTGTAAGAGGGGGTAGAATCCCCTATCCCAACTGATCCGCTTAGATACGTGTTTCCATTAACATTAAATTTTTGACCAAAACTGCTTGGCGAAAATCCGACTCCAACTTGACCATCTCCAGCGACTATAAAAGCGTTAGAATCTCCTCCAGTGTTAACTCTAAGAGCCTGAGCTGAACTTCCCGAAGATGCTACTTGAACATTAAGTCCATTATCTTCTGATTGAGTTCCACTGTTGTATATGTAAGCTAAAAATGTACCATTACCTTGATCACCCGTTACGTGAAGAAGCGAAGTGGGAGAAGCTACTCCTATACCAACGCCCGTATTTGTAACGCTAATAGCAGTTGTCCCGAATATACTATCTGCACTGTTACTGTTATTAAGGCCTAACTTTAATGTGTTATTGTGGTATCTAACTAAAGCAGAATGGTAGTTCCCGGCGTAATTATACAATAATAATACTGCTCCGTCATTATTTCCATTCCCTAGAAACAAATCGTAAGCGGTTGCAGGGTAGCTGGTGGATACGTTTGTCCTGCCTATCATTGCCGAACAGCCTGAAACGTGTAGCCCTTTATCACCCGAATCAGCGTTAGTAATTTTTAAAGGGTAACTACCAGTGTTGGCTTCAATAGTGCAAGCGCCACTCGCGCCTACTTCAAATCGGGTAGTGCTGGAATCTCCGCGGCATTTAAAAATATTTCCTGAGTTCTTCTGAACTTCTAAACGAGCTCCAGTAGGGTTCATTGCAATACCTAAGTTTCCGTTATCGTCAAGGATCATACGCCCATTAGCGCCGCCAGTTCTAAAATCCAAGTGGTCCGAAGTATCTAGTTTAATTCCCGCTGTTGCAGACCCATTTGCATGTAAAAAATATACTCCTGTATTATTCGGGAACCTTGCTTCTTTTTTGAAGTCCCAAGTACTGCTAGTAGAATTAACAACCTCTGTCCCTTCTGCGACTAATGATAAATTATGCGTGCCAATACCGCCGATAACAGCTTTATCTGTATCCCATGTTAATGTTCCGTGACTAGCCGTAGAACCCCATTGGACTACTCCAGATGTACTAACCCAAAACCTAGTTGTACTTAACGCATCATCTGAAACATTTAATTGTCCACCAATATATAAATCATGCCCCCCTGACCCTGCATTTTTAAATGTAGTTGAATAATCACCACCTGAAGCCGATCCTTCGTATACATATGCTCTCTGCCCCGTAGATTTCCAATCTAAGTAATAGGCTGTAGCATTGTTGTTATAAAATCTGAATAGCCCTGTGTTATTCGCGCCGTTACCAAAACTTAAATTGTTGTTTGAAGGTATAGTGAGTCCTGAGTTATTAGTTATTAGGCGAATACCACCGTTGGTAGCATAAGAAATAGAATCTGCCGTGTCAGAATAAATATAGGTATTAGAACCGCCATCTAAATACAACAAGTTCCCTTGAGGAATTGTAAAGTTGTTGCCAACTGATACGACGCCATTGTTATTCAGTAGAAAACCGCGGCCGAAATCAGCTTTATAACTCGCTGTTACTAAATCGTTTCCTGTTCCTGAAGCGGTTTCGTCAACCCAAGTCCATCCATCAGCATAAGCGTCATTATAACTATGGCTAAACATGCTCTCCGCATACATTTTAACCCAATAACCCGGAGTACTAAGACAAATACACACCTTCTTAGTCCCTGACGAGTCCCAATCTTCTGCAGATAATTGGATAGTAGGAGCCCATCCACCTGCGGAACTGCATGAAGCGTTATAAAAAGTGCTATTGTAGTAGTGCCAACAGATAGTTAGGTTAGCTGTCTCTGCGTTACCATAAATAAAGCCTTTAAGATTAACGGTGAAATCTGCGGAGCCTAAAGCGAAAGGAATTTTTGTTCTAATTTTAATATTCGGGCTCGCGGAGCTCGAAGCTATACTTAATCCGATTAAACTTAATCGATTTCCATCGCCGAAACTCGCCTCCCCGTTTACAGCTAAAGTGGTCTGAGGATTGGCATCTCCTATTCCAACTTTTGATTCTACTATAAAATTACCAGCACTCTCTAAATACATCTTCCGCGAACCCCCACCAAAACTTGAACCTGTCCAAAATTCTATGCCCCCTTGACCATGGACTTTTAATCCAGATGTAGAATACTTAAGGGCAAAACCTCCACGGTTCCCGCCGCTATCAGCTAATATCAAGTAAGGTTGCCAAGTATTTGCTGTTGTAGAAACGTTTCTAATGTAAACAGTCCCAGTGCTGTCTGAAGAACTTTTGAAAGATGCATGGCCATTACTAGCTGAATAAACCCCCAAAAGCTCGGCACTTGAGCTCATAGTAGTTGCAGTTCCTATTCCAACAAATCCATTAAACTTCACCACCCCAGCATTGCCGGTCAGAATATTCATTGCACTCGTTGCAGTGGTGGAAACATTACTGCCAATTCGAAGTTCCGCTGTACCACCGTTGTAAGTCTGTTGAATTATTGTGCTAGCGGAAACACTGCTTGTGTTATTAAAAGTTAAGCTACCGTGAATCGGGCCAACAGTCGCCCCGGTTGAATTTGTCTCAAGTACTTTAGTGCCATTATAATACAACTCAACAGCAGCGTCTCTTACAAATCTAGCTGCAAATTCACCCCCTGCATTAAGAGTAACATTTAAACTTCCAGTTGAGCCATTTTGAATATAAGAGTTACTACCATCGTGGAACAATTGTAAATCGCTATCGTTACCTAATATGAGTTTTTTACTATCGTTAAACTGTAGCTGCGTGCTGGTCATATACATTGTGTCAGCGTTATTCACCCTAAAGCTGATGCTGCTATCGAATGCAGCATTCAAATACGTTGCCCCAGCCGATGATTGCAATAAAGCGTAGTTACCTGTGCCTCCTGTATCTCGGTGACTAAATCCAGCAAGATCAGTATGGCCCATGGTACCCATTTTCGCCCTCCCTATAAGGCCGTACACGTCTGCATCCCCTCCAACTTCAAGTAACGCAGTTGGAGAAGCGATTCCTATACCGACACTTCCCGCAGAAGTAATCCGCATTCTTTCGCCAGAAGTTCCTGCGTTATCCGTAAAAAATGAAATATAACCATTATTATTAGCGCCTGTAGTCCCACCCTGAATCATTGCTACCTGCCCAGCATTATTTTGAAATGATAACGTAGAAACAATATCAGTGGAATTGTTATTAGCATGCTTTAATACTATCTCTGCTCCTTCGTCATGTGATCCATCACTTTCGATATGTAATTTTGCACTAGGGCTTGAAGTATTGATGCCAACATTCCCGTT
>Ga0098043_1000112_pt1 | contig 25810 bp, 17 predicted proteins | sample 9B_taG_FD_92581 | JGI IMG/M metagenome (GOLD analysis project Ga0098043, IMG submission 92581) | Marine viral communities from the Subarctic Pacific Ocean - 9B_ETSP_OMZ_AT15188_CsCl metaG | ecosystem: Environmental > Aquatic > Marine > Oceanic | place: Subarctic Pacific Ocean | collected 2015-01-10 | reverse complement strand
CCTGATAGATTGTCTTCAATGTTAATATCCATAACACTATCAATATACGAATTATTATTAATAAATTCAAGCACTTTTTGAACTTTATCTTTGGGTGTTTTTTCTTTTTTGATGTCGATGAATCCCATATCGAGAATCTTCTTATCTTCTGTGAATGCATATCCAACGCAAGTCGTGGATGCATCTAATCCTAATGTAACCATTTGTCTCCTATATATCTAATTTAATTTTAAATCTTGTATTTATTTTATCACTTTTTTTAATTGGTCTTGGTAAAGTGGCTTGAATAACAGGTGTATCATAATCACCATTTTGATATAAATTTATTGTTGTAATATATGGTTGAAAACCACTACCCGTAAATGGTGATGCTATAAATGGTGTTGATTGACTAAATGTTTCTGTACTTCCACTTAAAACATTTCTAATTGTATAATTAGTTGTTAAATTATATTCTTGCGGTAGTAATGTGACATTATATTCATAACTCGTAATAGTATTTACAGATTCAAATTCTAAAGTATAGTTAGTTACTAAATCTGAATAATCCACACTACCACTCCACGAACCTGTTTCTGTAATTACAGCTAGTCCATGTTCATAAAATATATTACCAACATAATTGTCCGATGAAGAAGCGTTTGTATTACTTTGAGAATGATGTGCATTTGTTGAATATAAATTACCAAAACCATCATCTACAATTACTGGATTATTACCACTATTATCAGGATTATTTAAGTCCGTAAACCTAAAACTTTTCTCTTTTATTTTTTCACCATAATAGGTTGATGGAATTGTAATTATTGAACTACTAGGATACCCATGATATTTAGTTAAAAACTGACTACCTTTTTTTTGTACAATTGAAAAGTTAGTAGATGGTCTAGCGAATTTTTTACCCTCTGAAGAATATACTGGAGAACCACTTGTGTAAAACATAACATTTAGTGAGTTCCAATAATTTGTATTTATTGAACCAGATACTATTTTTACTGATTGAATCCCAGCTGAGGAAGTATTTAAATTATGGGTGTAATTAACAATGTTGTTTTCAATTACAGTTGATGATTTATCAATCTCTCCGAATACATACATAATAGTCCATCATTAATATTTTAATTCAACTTTTATTGTAGCTTCTGAACTAAAGTTTTTCTTCAATGGTGTTGAAAGATTTCCAACTGCGACCATATCACCCGCACTATTATATAATTGTACTGATGTAATGTAAACACTTGGATTACCTTTCATTGTTGATTGTCTTAATTCATTCAATGAACCTGATACAAATGTTGGATTGTTTGAAAAGTTCATTTGTCCACTTCTAATTCTACAAAAATATTGAGCACTTATTTCATCTTCTTCATCTCTAAATGATAAAGAACCACTTGTCAAACAATTAACAAGTCTTAATGCAGTTTTTCTATCAGCAGTATCTGAAGCATTAGTCGCATGTGCAAAACCATCCATCACACCACTACCAGTTCCAAATTTAACAGTTTCTGCAAGTGAACCCGAATAGCCGGGTAATGAAGCAGATAACTCAGCAGCACTAAATACCAATAAACCTATATTAGGATAAAAGAAACCAAAGTTTCTAGCAGTTGATTCACTAACAACTGTTCCTCCAGAACCACTAACAATATTATATCTATCACCAACAGGTGTAGCAGTTGGACTATCATTAACACTATCATCTGTTAATAATAATTTACCACCGTCTGTACCATCTGATAATGAACCACTAAACGTAACAGTCCAAGTTCCTTTATTAATTCTGTCTTTCATATTAGAACGTCTCGCTGACATAACATATATTTCAGTATCTCTTCCACTCGCGACAGCAGAATTACTACCAGGAGATGATATGAAGAATCCACCAGTTACTTCAGTAGGAGCTAAAAGTAAACTAGCATATTGATTATAAATAGCTTCTGTTTCAGCCTTAGTACCAGGCTGAAGTAATGAACCATAACCATTTGTACTACCAAACGCGACATTGAACTCTTCAGTTGTTGGAGTTGATGAGTTTGATATTCCAAAAAAGTAAGTTTCATTTGTATCTGTTAAAGATGATGAAACTATAGTTGATATTGTAGTTGAGCCATCTGAGAAATACGGAGTAGTTACTTTCTGCGTTTGAGAAATTTTATCCATTCCCTCCGTTGAATCTAATGTTATTTGTCCTCCAGCTATAGCCATTTATTAATCTCCTGTTGTATTATACCTGAAACAAATTATCTAATAATGTTTGTTGATAATGTGCTTCTCTGATTCTTTGTAATATTATTCGTTACAGTAAATGATGTATATGCTCCAGTTTCAACGTGAACCACATATACATTTGTTACTTTACCCGCAACATCTTGTTGAATTGGTTTTATTGTAAATCCATCACCACCAAATCCATATTGTTGAGCGTGTGGAATATCTTGTTCTTGTAAAAACATTCTACTTGTTCCACTTAATTCTGATATTAAATTAGCGTTTACTCTAATAATTGATGGGTCTTGAACTACAACGTAATATGGGTCTCCAGTTACACTCATAGTAGATGAGTAACCAACTAAGTTTACATTAATTTTACCTTTATTTTCATCACCTTCATCAAATGTTAAAACACTTCCCCCCTTTGTATCCAATCCACCTAAAACTATAGCAGGAATAGCAACTGTGTTTTGATTTAAACTAACTAATCTATTTCTTAAATTATACTCAGCGTGAACACTAGCTTCTAACATTGGTAAATTTTCAATAGCCTCACCATAGAATGCAGAACCACTTGGATGGTCAGGATTCCAAAGTCTATAATCAACTTGATTATCAGATAGTGTAAATGAAGTAATATTTAAATTACCACCATCTTTTAAAATTTCTCTTCCTTTTTTTGTCAATACTGCATCAACTGTAATTGATGAGTTGTCTAAATATCCCATTGTTTTCTCCTACTTTAGAAATACTTTAATTCATATATAAATATTAACAAAATGAAAAAATATAGTATTTTTATCTTTAATAGATTATTTTATCATCTCCACCCTTAGTTGGGTTTTTTGAACCTTTTACATAAATTGAATTTTCACCACCAGTTACTTTAACTCTATAAAATGAAGCACTTGAATAATCTTCATGCTGTACGTTTAGAAATGATGAACCACTATTTGTAATGTTTTGTGCTCCTTCATACATTCTATCAGTCCAGGGATTACTAAATTTTGAAACATGATTTCGTGGTAAAGTAATATTACCATCTGAACCAGTTCTAAAGTATCTTGTTTTACCCATCATTCTTCCAGCTACAATTCCAGAGCCAGTTCCAAAATTTACACTATCATAAGTTACATTTTTATTTGTTCCATCACTTAAATACAATCTATTAAAAAATCTTGAATAATCACTAAAGTTTGACGTATCTTGTCGAGAACTAGAATAATACTCATTGTTATTTGAAATAGCATGAAACACAATTCGCGTATCAATGTGTCCAACATTATAGTTTCCATCTGAACCAGTTCCCGCTGCAAAGTTTATAAAGTGTGTGTCAGCTGAACTTGTTCCCCAACTATTATGTATATTGACAAATGATTTATTCGCTATAGAATTATAATTTATTGTTCCATTTTTTGGAGGTACATATTCAGAATTATTTAAACTTGGTAACGCTGATATTGAAGCTGACTTTGGTAAATCATAAATAGTAGTATTCGTGACATTAACATTTATAGAAGAACTTTTTGGTAATTCATAAGTTGATGTATTTGTAATATTAATATTTGTTGAACCTGATTTTGGTTGAATAAATTCTGAAGTTGATAAATCTGGACTTGAATTTACACTAGCTGTAAATGTATTTGGATTTGTTTCAACAATGTGATGTTCATGTTCGTATTTTTGTTTTTCTAAAACAGTTGGTCTTATCTCAACACCTACTTTAGAATTTAAATCACTAAATGTTGAACGAGCTGGAACTAATGATTTTACTCCCTCAACTACAGAGTGATTAAACATATCCTCATGAGCTCTTATAAATTTATTTGTATCAACAGTTATTGGATGAGCATCAAAAAAATCTTCTCTAAATGTATTAAATTCATCATATGATTGTGAATAATAATTAGCTGGATTACCATATAATGTTTCTAAATTAAATCCACCTAAATTATCTAAAATAAAATTATCAACATATGTCTGAGGTGAACGATACAATTCTAATTTAGGAGATGTTTTAAGTTTTGGTTTCTTACCAAACGGACTAATTAATGATTCTATCGCTGGTTTATCTGGACTTAAATTACCCAAAACACCTTTATTTGGATTTATAAATATATTATCATCATTAGGTTGAGATGTATTATCTCTTAAACTAAGTATCACCCTTTCAATCGCACTTCTTCCATAAATTAAAGAACCAGTAAAAAATTCTCCAGCTTTTGTAATTGAATAATCCGAATAAGTTGTTGTTGGTGCAGAGTCTATAATTTTTAAATTTTGACTTGAAGCAGAAACTGAAGCTGTAGTATAATTTTCATTTAATTTAAAATGATAAATCAAGTCATTTTTATGTGAATTAATTGTATTACCAACAGTAGAAAATTTATTCAATATATGTTGTCTAAATTTAGATTTACTGAGAGTAGTCGACCAAGCTCTTACTTCCCCCAATGAACCACTAAATGTTTCACCTACGAATAAATTAGATGATGATAATGGGTGTCTTGAACCACTCGATTGGAAATTTTGATTTGCAAAAAAACCTCTACCTTCAACTGTTGAAGAATCACCTGAAGCACCACCACTCACAGACATTGTTACATGACTATGTGGTGATATAGAAACACCATCTTGTAAAGCAGCGTGTAATCTGTATTCTTGTATTCCAGTTCCACTAATACTCGATGTCATTCTTTGTAACATCACATTCCAAAGTTGTCCATCTGACATATTGTTATATGCTAAGGACATTGAAACCCCTCTAGTACCTATTGCAGTATCAGCTACTTGTGAATTATTTAATCTAAATTCAAATGATGAACTTATACCATCTGAACTTGGAATTAATCTTAAATCCCAAAGAGTTTCTGCACCACTACCACTTGATTCTAAAATGGTTTGTGTTTGTGTTGTTCGATTATGTTTATAAACAAATTCTATTGTATTAGCGTTTGCATCATCCATCCACCAATCAAAATTTAAAATTCTATCTTGATTTGCATTAAAATTGTATGTGTACATTCTATCAGTTGTAGTGGTAAATGACAAACTTCCACTTCTAACATTTAAATCTAAATCAACATCATCATTTGATTGTGGAAAATCTTCATCAAATTCAGGTATATCTCCATTTCTATCAACAGTATCACTATCTGTTACTCCACCAAACTCTTGAAATTTTAAAACATCAGGTGGATACCCATAAACATTTAATAATGCTCTTACTGAATTTTTTGTTCCCTTTGATTTATAAATGTATAATAAATTGTTTAGAGTTTTTCTCCAAGTGTTGTTTTTAATATCATCAATTGAAGTTATACCACTCAAATAACTTCCCAATGAATCTGTTAAACTTCCACTAAATGGATTGATAGCTTGCCAACCCATATTTGATAACAACATTGGTAATGTGTTATCAGGTGGTGAATTGGTTTTCTTATATCCCCTTTTGTGAATTGTTCCCATTGAATCAATATGGTTTCTAATTAAATCATATTGTTCACCTTGTAGATTTAAGAAATCTTTCATTTCATTATAATCAGAACTATTTTGAATATAAAGAGGTAAATTGTTTTCAAAGGAATGGATGTTGTTAGTATCAAATACAGAAGCTGAATCATACATTCCATTATACCAATTATTCCATTCCGTTGAACTTGTATGATATAAATTATCAAATGGTAACACATCAGTTGGGTCTTTTAATGTTACCTTTACATCTGTGATTTTTGTTTCTGTTTTTCCATCAGGATGTAAAAATAATTGATTAACTTCTGATGGGGTTAATGCTCTTCTATAAAATCTAAATTCATCTATTTCACCAGGAAATTTATTGGAAAAAGTTCCATCATCTTTTATTCTAGCACCAATACCTATTTTGTTATTACTACCAGTAATATCAGCACCCTGGTCTGTTAAATCAATTGCAGATGAACCAACTTCAACACCATTAACATATAATTTAGCATTAACATCTCTATCAACTACCGCTGCTACATGTGAATAACTTCCTGTTGGGATTGTCGCTGAACTATCAAAAGCATCAAGTGAAGAACCCTGTATTGCCATTCCAATTCCAAATGGATGTGCTCCATCATCTTCACCTGACTTATCTCTTAAATCAAATACAAAACCTTTACCAGAATCACTTCTTCTAACAGCGATTGCATCAAATTCTGAAACATCACTTGTTGGATTTATCCAAGCAGTAATACTAAAATCAGTAGAAGATAAATCACCAAAAGCATCGGCAGATAATTCAACACAATCATTCACTCCATCAAGTGACAACGCAGTGTTAACAACACCATCGGTAGCATAAGTCGCTCCATTTTTCAATGAACCAGTTAATGTACCAGCTGAGTTTAAAGCATCAGTTCCACTACCTTCGTCAAATTTAAACCATGTTTGTAGACTTGATGATAATGTGTTTTTTGTAAATATTCTAAACAATTCTCCAGTTGACATTATTGAGCCAGAAAATGGAATACCTGATTGTGTTACAACAGTAGTTGGATAAAGACCAGTTGAATCTTTAATTTGATAAGAACCTGTTTTATGACTTCCACTTAAAATTATGATTTTAGTTGAACCAGCGTCAAAATCACCATCTTCAACACTCAAGTCAGCCATATCATTATTATCTGTTTTTGGAATAAAGTAAGACATAGAGGCTTCAAAAATATACTTTTGATAAGCACTTCCCGTCATATCTGGATTCTGAATATTATTTTGATATAGTGTATCCACAGGTAATGGTGGATTGTTTTGTTTATTTCTATTTTCCCAAGTTAAAGCACTACCACTATCACCTTGCATTAAAAACGATAAATAAATTGAACTACTATAATTAAAAAATGGTTTGTTTTCTACAAAATATTTATCAGTAAATAAATCTATAAATTGGTTGTGAACACCTGATACTTTCTCAGAAGAGTGTTTGTATACAACATTGAATCCATTGTGTTGATTTAATTCAATTCCCTCACCACTAAATTGTACAGGTGTTATATCAGCATAATTTTTTAAACTTGGAGCTGATGAAGTTGAATCAGTTTGTCCATCATAATATAAAAATATTTCATATGGTGTAAAGTTTTTAATCTCTTCATTTATTTTATCAAACAAATCTTTTCTCTTTTGTATTACAAAAGTAGAATCACCTTGAATAGAACTTGAAACTGAAAGTGAACTTGATATTTCAGAATAATAACTTTGAATAGTTTCAACTTTTGTTTTAAAGTTTACAAGTTTGTTTTTAGCTGAACCAAAGAAAGTATGATTTTTAAATTCATTAAAATCTGTATTTAGATTTGGATAACCATATTCACTTGATGATATTAACGAATTGATTTCAATATCACCAATGGATGCGGAATAAGCTAATTCATCTAAACTTTGAAATCCAAAATCATTATTATCAGGATTTATCCAATTTTCTTGTGAGTCCGGGTTTAATCCATTACCAAAGAAAACATCAGGTACATCTGAGAAATAAAATATATCTTGAAGTTGTGTTGTTATTACTTCTTTTTCAATAGTGACTTTTGATAAATTACCAACAGCACCACTTAATGGTTCATAAAGTTTTAATATAATGGACTGATTGTTTTTACCATCTGTTACAGCATCAAATGTATAATTCATTATTGGAATATGGTCACCAGTTCCAATATTCAATACATGTTTGAATTGATATTTATAATTGGGATTTGGTAAAGGACTACCTTGTTCATCAAGTTCACCCAAAAATGGAGGGTTGGTTTCCACACCATCAATGATTCTATTGTCATTAAAAATATCAGTTAATTGTGTGATAATTTGTGAATTACTCTCAATATTATCATCTAAAATTTTAAGTCTAACTTCTTTTCGTGAAGTTGAAATTTGTTTAATTAAAAATGGTGGAATTGATAATATTGTATCAAGTTTAACTTGATTTAAAAAATCAATTTGTATTCTATAGTTTCCTTGAGGTAGTTCAAATTTATTAAATATTTCATTTGGTTTAATATATATGTCATCACCATTTTTGTATATTTGAAAATCATTATCAAGACCACCAATGGATAAAGTATCAAATTGATTATTATTTTTAAATGGTGAAATATTAATTTCAAGAGATTCTTCTAAAGTGGAGAAAAATATAGCTTTACCATCAATACCATTATCATTATTGGGTAAACTAACAACATTACCCAATCCTTCAGTTGGATAAATTGTTAAACGAACATAATCATTTAGACTTAATGTTCCAGTATCTTGACTAACTATTAAATCTCTATCTTGTTGATTAAATTCAAATTCAAAATCAGGCATTATAATGCTCCTCTTGTATTACCTGTTTTCTTTGGAACTTTTATAAATGAATCTCTTCTCATTGGTTCGCCTTTTCTAACTTTTTTAACTTTATAATCACCTATTAATAATCCTTTGTTTGAATTACCACTTGAATCATAAATTGATTTACCACTTAATTGACCTGTATTTAATTCTAATTTACAACTTTGTTTTAAATCCAAGTCCTGATTCTCAGTTATAAATATCTGTCCAATGGAACTTTCCTCTGAAAAAGTTGTTTCAGTTGTTTCACCATTCCAATAATTAAAATTGTTATAATTTGTGTTATAACCTGATATAATTTCTGAAATACCAGTTAGTATATCATCAGTACTACTCCAAGAAAAAACATAGTCAGGATATGTGTAGTTCCCGTCTTGTAGTGTATCATATGTCGCGTCTGAGGGATTTATAAGGTGATTTAATAAATAACCTATATCAGGTCTATGTTTTTGTAACCAATAAGTTACATCCGTAACTGAAAAACCACCATCTGGACCTCCACCATCAAATTCTTCTCTATATTGAGGAAATGGTAAAGTGGCTAAAAATTCACCTGATTCAAGAAATTCTTGTCCATAAAAATCTATTAAATCAGGGTCATCATATGCAAAATTTGTATAATTATTAATTGGTAATAAATCTTCCTCAGTATTTACTACAGTGTCGTCTATAAATTCTGGAGATATATTTAATAATTTATTCATATCATAACTTTTATTAAAATATCTACATTGTTCTAAATCAAATTTTGTTATAGATTTTCCCATTTCATCATTATCTAAATCATTGATTAAAAACTTTTCATCAATTATGTCTGTATTTCCTATTTTACCGCTACTTAATGTTTCTTGAACACTTGTTTTATATTTTGAATTTTCATCAACACCACCAATAATTGGAGTTGTATATGGCCAAGGAATTGTGGTATAATCAGAGCCACCAACCTCTCCAAAATCTGGATATTGATTAATTGGTATATCTAAATAAAATCTTGATTTAACAAGTTTCCATCTTCCCAATTGGTCTGTTGCTTCATCAAAGGTTATTGTTATGAATTTTATTGTTTTAATACCAGGTGTTGTATAGGAGTGTTGTGGAGTTCCACTCAAATCATCATCCTCTACTTGTCTGCCATATATTTTATATAAATCATCTTTTTGTAAATCTAACAAATCAACTAAATTATCAGGCTTCGTGTCTAAATAATCATCTATTGTTTTTATCTTATCATCTTTGTCATCCCAATCAATTACAAAATATACAAATGAGACGGCATTTGTGATTACAGTACCTGTATTATTATACTGAGGGTCTACTAAATCTACATTAAATGTTACAGTTGATGGTGATGAAGCTTTTAAACTTTCAATAGAATTATTATCATAATAACTTTGTAAATCAGTATCATCTTTATTGTTATTTAAATCCAAAACACCAAAAGTAGTAAGTACAAAATAATCTGCAAATATACCTTCATAATAGGAGGTTCCAGCAGCATTTGTATTATTTAATTGTTGATATGGTGAAAGTGAAAGAAATAAATCATTGTTTTGTCCATCATTTAAATAGAATGGTGATTTTGGTAAAACAAATGGTATAGTTGAAACAGCTGGTTCAGATGTGATTCCCTCATTACTACCCCCACCTTCCGTATCAAATGTAATTTTAAAAGATGAAATTTTAAAAGCTGGAGCTTCTGCAGCTCCACTACCACCACCACCTGTTTTTGTACTATTTGATGACCCGTTTTCAAATTCTATTGGCTTTACTTTTCCAACAAATCCATCTTCACTATTTCCATCGAATAATTCTGTATTGGGTATTTGATAAATTTGAAATTTTCTTTTTCTTCTATCTGTTCCCCACCATCTTTTAGCATCACCTTTTAACCAAAAAGCAACATATAATGGATTGTAATCTTCATCATCAATTATTCTTGTAACGTCAGGTACATTAGTACTCTCTAATTGAAATGCACCCAAGTCAGTATCTGGATTAAAAGCTGTACTATAATTTGGAAAGTCTCCTACGGGTAAGTCAGCCGGTTCAGTTAAATCATCATTACTAAACTCTGAAACAATGTTTACTCCCTGCATATCTTCAATGTCTCCCAAACCCACCCCCTCTCTTACATTACTAAAAGCTTTAGCATAAAAAGTAAAATCAGAACCATTTAATATACTATTCAACTCATTGTAACTAGCATCTAATGGCATTTTATTATTACTTCTCGATAAAAATGCTTTTTCAGAAAATAAAAAAGCTCTTACTCTGATATTTTTTACTTTATAGTTAACACCAGTATTATCTACTCTAATGTTGTTAATTACAATGGATGTTTCACCCTCATACTTTAAATTATTTTTAATAATTTCTTCATTGACTTCTGAATTGTAAACAGTTGTTTGTAAATCTTTTTTAGTATATTTATCATAATTAATTGGTAAACTTATAGATTTTTGATAAGCAAAAGGTGTAGTTTCATCATCACTAAAATTATATTGACTTTTTTCTCCATAAAGAGGTTGGTTATTTATTATTTTTTTAATAGCCATTAAAATGCTCCATTTGTTTTAGAAGTTTTCATTCTATTGAATGTTCTTCTTTTCAATGGCTTTAAAGTTTCATTATTGAAATTAGGTTTATAATCTGATATGCTAAATCCTAAGTTTTGAGTTCCACTTTTATCATTAATAACATTATTGTCAATTTTTTCAGATGTAATATTGATTAATAAATTTTCACTTGTTTCATTTTCATCCGTTATAATACCTTGTGTTGGAAATGGTATTTTGTTTATAGGGAAATCACCTTCAATAAATTCTCTATTTTGATTGTATTTTGGTAATACAGGATAATAATAATCTGTATTTAACCAATCTTGGTCTGAGTAAGTATCTATGGTTAATTCACCTTCTTGAATATTAGCATTTAAATTTATACCTTCTCTATTAAATATAGAATAATCTTCTGGAATAATGTTTTTCCAATATTTTCTTTCCTCTGGATTTCCTACTTCTTGTAAATCATTTTCTTCAAATCCAAACATTTCCCAAATTGATTTTGGTTTATTGTAATATTTTATATTGGTTAAATCACAATCACCAATTGATTCACCAAGTTCACCCGCTAATGGATTTAAACCATTGTAAACCTCACTAAAAACATCTTCAGTAAAAATGTACGCATTTTGTGGAGGAAATGGTCCATCCTGACCTCTAGCTCTAGATAAATAAGTCGCACCATCTTCACTTGGAATTGGATGTTTTCTATATGCTCTATCAATTATTTTATCATTAGTTATATTGAATGTCTCTTCTGAAATTAATTCCATCATAGCTTCTAAGTACCAAGCAATATCCCACCTACCTACATCTTTCCATAAGAATATTGAAAAGTTTAAATCTTCAACACTACCTGGCTCATCAGATTCAAAAAGATTTTCAGTAAATTCAAATTCTTGAATATAAAATGGCCAAGGAAGTTGAGGTAATAATTCCAAATATAATAATTGACTTTCATCAGATAAGTTTTCAATATCAATACCAGGTATGTTCGAACCGTTATTATAAACATCAAAATTATAACCATACTCCAAAATATCATCTATCTCTTCATCTATACCAAATTGTCCATTATTCACATTTCCAAATTGTCCAAAAAACATATATGGTGTACTTATGTCATCGTCATTTATAGTAACAGTAACACCACTATTCAAAGGGTTACCCGAAGTATTATATACTAACAATATTTTATAATCAGTACCATCAAAAGATTTATAGATATTTTGTAAATCCCAAGTTCCATTTGGTCTAATGTATTCACCATATCCCGCTCCATATTCAATATCAATCATAATATTCGTATCTAATAGTGTTAATCGATTAAAGTTTCCTACCATTCCATTTGAAATATCAGGTATAGCTCCATAAGATATTCCTTGAGTTTGAGTTATGTGTTCAAACGCTTGAGCTTGTTCTGCTGTTAAGTACACTTTCCAATGTGGTTCAGATATGTCGCTTTGACCATAAAGGTTTGCTACTATTTGACCAGGAAGAATATCAAGTTTGTTTGAAACTATGTTTAAATCAGTTATATAAAATGATTCTCTTGGTCTTATGTATTCACTTTCGTTTTCATCTAAAGTTCCTCCCTCTTCAATTAAGGAATTATAATTTTCAAAATATGGTGACAATGAAGGTACTTTATCTATAAAACTTTCATCCATTTTAAGTAAAGCTTTTTCTAACTTTATTTTTGAGTCTATGTTTTTAAATTTTACATTTGTTTGAGTCCCATCTTGTAAAAAACCCAATGTTCTTTTTATACTTTTATAATATATACTTTCTTTTGAATAACCACCAATTATAGGTAATGTATTTTTATATGGAATAAATGAAAATCCATTGTTACCAAAATATTCAAAATCTTCATCTAATGACTCATTCACATTAATTACTAATTTAAATTTTTTATTATACACCAACCCTATGGGATTTCCTTCTTCATCAGCTTTTAATCTTAGCATAAACCCAGTGACTTCAAATATTCCACTTTCTTCATATGTATGATATAACATTGTTTCTTCATCAATTTGTTCAGGTTCAGTTGTAAATTCTTTAGCTGAACCATCACCCCAATTAATATCATAAATGTAAAACAAACCTTTTTGAAAATCATTATACATTGGTGTTCTTTCAACATCAAATATTTCATTAGTTGGATATGTCGGGTAAAAATAAAATTGTGCTTCTAATGGAGCAGTTGAGTCTTTATATGCTTCTTTCTGTGAATCAATTGATGGGTCATAATATTTTGTTAAATCAGCTTTTCCATAATTATTATTAGATATTTTTTTTCTAACGTCACAATCAGGATAAAATTCATATGATTCATATACTTCAAAATTATCAAGTAAAACTCTACCTATAAATCTATAACCCATATGGTCTCCAGTATCTACATCTTCAAATGGTACATAATTACCATCATCAGGATTAATATTTAGATGAGATTGAACAAAGAAATTTAACGCTCTATCCAAATCTCCATCAGATAAATTATTTAAACTTCCAAGATTAAATGTAAATTCAAAGTCTTCCCATGTATACATTTCTTTATTCACTGCAATCATTCTACCACCAAATACACTATTTAGTTTTCCATTAAAATTAGAAGCTTTTGGATATGAGGTTGAGTTAAAACTACCTCTTTGATTTAAATAATCTTTATTATCATAAATACCAACTTCAACTGATGGCATCGAACCATCAGTGCCCCCAACCATTGTTTTCATTTTAAATTTTATTTTCAATGAACTATATGGACTTAAAAAATTTTCTGAAGAATTATAAATCGTTTGAGTTTGATTTAATGTTCTATATTTTTCCTCTATAAAACTTGTCGTTAAATCTTGATTTATTGCAACATCATATGAAAATCTTTCAACACCTGTACTTTCTTTCCAAGAATAATCAAAAAACTCATCAACTACAAGTGAAGACCACGGGAATCTACTATCAAAAACTAAACACTTTTTATTAGAAAAAGCGTCTTGAGTTTGTATCCAAGCGGCTATATCAGGTAGTAATCCATTCACACTCTTCGTACCATCCAATGGAATTGGAAAACCTTCGTAGGACTGCTGATTACCATTAAGGGTGGACAGGCCAGAAACACCCGTTGCGTATTTTAAAAAAACAAATTCTTTCTGTAAGTCATTCCAATATATTTCTTGATTTTCATCTTTTATTATTGTATATGGTATGAATCCCCCATAACCATTTTGTCCTTGTAAATCAGCTCCGGATGTAGGGTCTTGTATAAATTTATTAGAGGCTTCTATCCTATTACTATCGTCAAGAGGTTGTTCTGATGCGTTCTTGTTCCATCTCCGTCCACCAGTTCCATTCGCTGTTAGAGTTCGATATCGAACACCTTGTAAATCTATAAATTCCCAACCACCACTTGGTTTTATTACATTTGTTTTGAAGCCTTCAGATAACCAAAATTTTTCAATTCTTTTACAATCCCCATTTGAAATTAAATTAACATTTGTTATTTGATTAAATATTGAATTTCCAAAATTGATTGGAAAATTATTGTCCACAATATTATCTTCTTTGAAAAAAAATAATCCAAGTGGTATTCTTTTATCTTGATTTAATGTATTTAAACTTTCTTGTGTGTTTTCAAACTCATCCAAATTATCACGAATATTGATAGCACTGAATCCATCATTTGAAAATTTTAAAGTTTGTTCAATATCAACATTAGGTATGGAAAAATTCTCTGATTCTCTCTCTTGTTCATAACTCATAATTTACACCTTAAAGCCACGAGCTCGAAGTAAGTCTGTTCTTGAAATGATTTCTACTTTACATCTATTACCCAATTGAGAAAAACTTGTAAAATTATTATCTTCATCTATATGATTTAACCAAAAAAGTGGATTTGTTTTAATATTGTCAGAAGCGTTTACAGAACCCTCTTCATCAACCTCAGGATTGTATGTTGCACATATGAAATACCATTCATTAAAATCTTCAGGTATGTGGGTATAGTTTAAAATTCTCAATTCATCAGTAGTATAACGATGACCACCTGAACTCCTATCTAAATCAGGTGGATTATCAATTATTTTCGCTCCTTGATAAGCCACACTTGCTAAAGCTGAATCTCTTAATCCTTCATCATTACCATTTGAATCGAGTTCTCCATACTCTCTAACTTGTAATCTAACAAATCTCTCCGTGTTGGTATTTTTAAATAAAGGTGAGGTTTGAAAATAGTCTTCATTTCTTTGATTTTGATTAGTAGTATAATTTGGTACGTCTCCATTCATATATTGTCTAAAAGTGTATACTGGTCCTCCACCACCTTCTAGATATTCTTCAATTGTATCATCTTGATTTAAAACAAAAGTTTCTAATTTGAATCCAAATGGATTTTGACTTCGTGTTGGATTTCCAAAGTTAAACAATGTTCCAGTTGAAGCCTTATCTAAAAATCTAACCCACATTGTAATGGTAAAACCACCAGTTCCATCCTCGTTTAAATAAGTTAAATTGTTTGGGTCTAAACCCTCAATAAATTCTTGATTTGTATTACGAATAATAATACCTTGATTTGGACTTCTGAATTGTAAATATCCACTAGACTGATTTTCATACTCTGGTCTGGTATCATCAATACCATCTTGCGATTCCAATATATCTGTCAAGTAAGGAAATATTGTATTATAAATATCTTCAATGGTTCTTGATGAATTTATATCATTCGCTGTATCTTTTAACCTATGAATAAATGCATCTTCTTCATTAATGTTACCATCTGTATTTTCTTGAGCATATGATATACTATTATCTTTACTATATTGAGTGGCACCAATCCAATTATTCGTTCCCTCTTCTCTATCAACTCTATTGTCGTTATCTAAATCAAATTCTGGTGTGTTAGGTGGAAGTAGTGCATTTAATTCTTGAAAGAATCTAATGATTCTTGATTGTCGTGTATCACTAGCTGGAAGTAGTTCAAATATATTTGTATCAAGAAACTCTTCTGCTTTATCTACGTCTACGATTGATGATGATTGTTGTAATGGAATGAATTGACTTACATTTGAGAAAGTCCCATCTTGTACAAGATATTGTGTAACATCTGTTTCACTACTTAATCCACCACCTGAAATTTGAATTGATACACCATAATCAACTCCGTCATTTATTGATACAACTAAAGTATTGAAGTTGGTAATTGAATCAGCTAATGTTTGTAAAAGTTCACCACCTTCACCAACAAATGAATTTAAATCTTCTTGATTAGCTTTTATATCTTTTTGAAAAAGTGCTAAAACACCTATACCTTGTCCAGATTGTAATATACCATCATGAATAAATTTTTGATTATTTTCAACATCAGAAGTGTTAACTAAAGGACTTTGTATTAAGGCTATAGCTATTAAATCTAATAAATCTTCTAAATTGTTTCCAGATGATTGAAATGGAGCTGTTGATTCAGCTATAAATTCATTATTTTCTTCTTGAGTATAAGCCATATTTATTTCCTTTTAACTATAAATTCAAAATCATCATCAAACACTTGTTCTTGTCCATCATCATATTTTAATTTCAATAAAATTTTATAAACTCTATCAGGATAGAATCCATCTAAATATTGAATAAAATAATTTGAATCACTATCACAACTCAATTGTGTGTAACTTGTTCCCGTTGAGTCTTCAAATGGAACAATGAACTCATCTGTTGCAACATCTTTAATTGCGTATGAACCACTACCTTCAGTAATAAATGAACCAGTTACAGTCTGAACTGAATTAGAAAAAGTTTTTTGAATGTATCTTTTTCTTGCACCGACTCTAAACTTAACTCGTTCACCCACTTTATAACTTTCTCTCAAACCTTTCATATATAAAAAGTTATCAGTTAATCCACTCATTGTTAATTCCGTGAGTGAACCCGTGTTAGAACCAGTACAAGGTAAATGGTCATCCCAACGAACTTCTAATCGTGGTGAAAAAATTGTATGTGTGTTTCTTGAAAAGAATTTTAAATGTCCAAAAATAGAATCATTATCTTCACCACCATTTTTTATTCGTATTCCATAATTTGGATATCGTCCCTCTAACCACATGTTTACCATATTGGTTACATTAACATTAACATCAGGTGATTGATTACTAAAAGCTTGTAAAGATGAACTTACACTTAATACTGAAACACCAGGTGTATCCCAAGTTGAGGTACTACCACCATTAATACTACTACGATTTTCCCAACTACAACCACTTGTATTTTTAGGATTATCACCAAACTTACCAGTTCCCTCCTCCCAAGATTGAGATATTACATGAAAGTCTAAAGTATAAAGATTAGCAGTTCCTGCTAAAATTTCACTATTACCTTCAGCCTCATAAAGTCTTAAATAATAGTTTGCATCAGATGGTATTGTTCCATCCGATACTGATTTAGATAATTCATTAAATTCAGTTCCACTAAAATTAACTAATGCTCTTGTTGCATAATCAAATGAATTATCAAAAAATTCTTTTTTGACTTCAAGTATTTGGTCTCTTCCGAAGTTTTGGTCTCTCTCTGTTTCACCTGTTATTCTATTTGAACCACTTGAAATCCAAGTGTCTTGTGATGGAAAAATAAAATGATGCATTATCTAACTCTCCCTTGTATGTTTGTATTTGGATTCTTTAATTCAAAAACCGTTGGTGTTGATATTTGTGGTGGAACTATAATTGTTTCATCATCAGAAAGTGCAATTGAAAAATCATATTTGAAACCATAACCAGCTGTACCTTCACCATTTGATTGGTCTACAAATGTATCGTCTTCTTTTGAATAAGTGTATGTGGCACTTCCTAAATCAGCATCAGCTACATCACTATTGTAATCTTCTTTCTGTGTTATGGTTACATGTCCAATGGAACGAACACCTTCAACACCCATTAATTCAAATTCTAATTGACTTTTATAAATTGGTTGATTAAATTGCATTTTTTCAATTCTAAAATAATCTTTTATTTTCTGTATACAATCTAATTTTACTTTTTGTTTATCAGCATATTTTTCAGCTATTACATCAAATATCACACCAAAGTTAACAATATATCCATCATTTAATGTTACAACGTCTGTCATTAATTTAAAATTTGATAAATATTTTTTTAAGTTTGATGTCAAAGTTAATGGTAAATTATCATCTGTAAAAGTTGTATTTGTATGTGGATTACCAACTAATTGTTTTCGATTGTTGTATCCTAATAAATAAATGTTTATTGTTCCTAATTCTAATTCTCTAGCTAAAGTACTTGTATCAATTGTGTTCGCAAAGACTTGTATATTATTCAAATTAGGACGAATATTATTTTTTATGGTAGAATACTGATTATTATCAACAGAGAGTCTAAATTCCTGACTATCAAGATAATTTTTAATTTCATCTGAAAAATATCCAATAGTATAATTTAAAAGAGTTTCAAGCTGTGATAAATTAGAAGTACTTTCAATTGTAGGAGCTTCTCTTGTAACATATGCTTTCGCTATATTTCCAAACTTAGCTGGTATGTTCAATACCCTAGCTTCATAATCTTCTTTTGTAACACATCTGTTTTGTGTTGTGAAAAACGCTTTAGCTCTTTCTTTTATTTCAATTGTATCCTCTTCGTCCTTACCACCACGAGCTGGTTTTTCATTCGTTACACTTGTTAAAGTCGCAGAAGTGTTTCCACTTTGAGCAGTTATCGATGGTGTAGTGGTTATATCACCACTTGGAACATTTGAATTTATACCCCCACCTACACGATAAGTAATTGTTAAAGTTGTGTTGTTTGGTGTTTCACCAAGTGTTGAATACTCATCACCCAACAATGGGTCAATTGAATCATTTAAATCATTTGTTTGTCCAGGTATTACAATTCCAACTTGTTCCATATCAATAAACCCATCATCAACAAGTTCTCCATCCTTCAATACCCCATTACCAAATACAAGTGAAGTTGTGTTATCTTGATTTGTTTCACGAGTAAATCTTTTTCCTGTTGTGATATAAGTTAAAGAATAAGGTACAGCTTCTGATGATTGTAGTCCAGTCGAATCACTATACGCTGAATCTCTATTCACATCATCTGTATAATGTGTTTCAATTGGAACTTTGTCTTGTGCTAGAAAATCAACCTCATACCATTTATTATTATTTGAATCAACACAAGAAATAATATCAACAACATTTGTATCAGGTATGGTTAATGTCTTAAATTTTTCAGGTACTCCAACTTGAAATGTAATTGTTTTTTGTGTAGCACTTACCGCCCTTACAGTTCGTGATAATGTATAAGTAGAAGCTAAACCACTAACATCTGTTGAACCAATGGTTTGAGTATCAATTGATTCGGATATTCTAAAATCAATAGGTTCTAAAGTTGAAAAAATAATATCTGAATTTGAATCAGAAGTTATTTCAATACCAGCGTCAAATGTACCAGCATCAGAGTAATCTACCTTTGATACATCACCACTTGAAGCATTTACCTCTGATGTAAAGGTTAAATCAACATATGATGGAACAATTGGTTTAACTTTATAACCAAACATCTTAGCCATAGTGATTATGTTTCTCCTTTCCTCCGCTAATGGTAATAACATTTCTTGATATTGTTTATCAATATAAAATGACAACACATCACCAACATATGCATTCATTTCCAATAACATCATACCAGGTGATGTTTCATTAAAATCACGATAGGTATCTGGAAAATAAGATTTAGCATAATTCATTAATGATTGTTTCAATGCTGCAAAATCTTTATTTAAATAATTTACGTTTGACTCTTTAAAATTTTCTTTACCATATGTTGGCATTATCTATCTCCCTCTGTTATATCACTTGAAAAATTCAAAGTTACCGAATCCAAAGTGTTTGGGTCTTGTTTAATATTAAAATCTATTTTTATTCTAATTTCATTCACTCCTACATCAGTTGAATCATCTGTACTTAAAACTTGTATATCTCTCACTTCTACAAAAGGTAACCATAACTCCATTTTATCCAATATAGCATCTTGAACAGTAATTAAATTTTCAGATGTGATGTGTTCAAACAATAAACTTCTTAGCCCCAGTCCTAAATTTGGTTGAAAAAATCTTTCACCTTCTTCCGTTTGTAGTAAATTTCTTATATTGTTTTTTACAGCTTCAATGGTTGTTGAAGTGGTTGCAAAAAATCCATCCAAGTCATCACCTCTACGGATGGGTAAATCAATACCAACTTTTACACGGGTGTCATTATCTTGAATATATGGTTTTCTTGATGTGTCTTTAACAGCCATTATAATAAGTCCTCAATGTCATTTCTAAATAATTTAACTTCTGTAAATATTCTTTGTCCACTTTCATCCTCAACATCAAAGTTATCTTGTGAAAATGGGTCTCCTCCAATGTAAGTATATCCAGTTGATTGTAAAACACCTGTTTTACCACCCGACACCCCAACATCAATATCTTTAGTTAAAATACCACCAGTACCATTTTCTTTAGCATCTGTGTTATTCAACATACCAACTGCAGTTGTTGTACCAGGACCACCTGAAGTATTTACTGGAATGTTCGCAGCAACTTGTACATCAGGTTGAATATCACCTTGTTGAGGTGGTATTTTAAAATCTTCCAATATAACATTCGCATTTAATTGTGTAACTCTAAATTGACACTTTGTTAGAAAATTTACAATAGCTTCTTTTTCTAATTCACATTGAATATTAAGAGATTTCTCTGCTTGTTGGATAGCATCTTCAGCCACACCAGATTCTTTTAATCCTTCAATCTTTGCATCAATTAAATCTTGTTTTAATCCCATTATTATCTTCCAATTTTATTTTTAGATTTTTCTATTGACTTTTCCAACACTTCACTATAATTTTTATTTAAAAATTGACTCATTGGGTCACTTGATGGAACTGGTTGTGTTCCATTCATCATATCACCATATTGTCTACCAACTAATTCATTCATTCTATCAGAAGTAAACTCACCACCACCCAATGTTTTCCACTCACCATCTTGAGCTGTTTCATTCAATACATCATTTAATACTGAATTGTTTGTAAATGATTTTTTCTCAACAATTTTCTTTTGTGGTTTTGGTTGAGATTTAATTGGTTGTTTCAATTCAGTTATCACTTCCTTGATAGCCATCGCAACTTCCTCTCTAACGATTTGTCTGATTATAGTTTTTATATTTGGTTTTTTCTTTTTCATAACTTCCTCTTTTTATTCTTCTACGTTTGGTTCTATAAAATGTTTTGTACTTAAAATTTGGTCTATCTTTTGTTCTATTTGTGTTATTTTCGCGTTAACACCACCGGGTGCTCCAGTGTCATCAGCTAAAGGTATAGGAGCTCCTTGACATATACCTTGTGAGTTTTTAATAACAGCTAAGGTTTCTTTTAATAATTCTAATAAAGTTGTTCCTAAAACCATTGACTCCATTTTTGTTTCTTGTCCACCTGGCGTCGGATTACCTAAAAATATCTGTTCTGAATCAATGATTAATTTTTTATTTGTTGATATTGTTAAATTTCTTTTTGCCCCAATATGAATGTCATTGTTTGAAGATAAAAACATATTTTCAGTTTTTGAATTTAAAATTATTCTATCCGAATGTAATAACATTTGGTTACCTATATAGTTATAAATTAAGTTATCAGTATTTTCTCCACCATTTTCAGGTAAACTTGTCACTAAATTTCCTATAGTTTTACTTGGTGGAGTTTCATTAGTATCTATTGTTAAATCAGAAGCCAATGTAAAACCCTTAACTGGTTTGTAATCAGCTCCAGTATAAAAAATATATTCTGGAAAATGTTGTCTTAAAGTACCAAGTGATGTAATACTTATCAAACTACCATCACCTAACGTCTCAATAGAGTTACCAGCGTTTCTTTGATTTGATATAAATAAATATGGGTTATTACTACGACTACCAATTCTAATACTATTACCATGTCTACCCTCAAGTAACATATCACCAGTTGTTTCATTCACATAGTCACCATAATCTAATGCAACTTTTCTTGATTTTGACATTCTATTATACATTCTATTTTTATTAAAATTAGGACTCTCACCTCTCTCTAATCTTGATGTAACATTACCAGCACCAAGACCTGATAAATTTTTTACTATAAGTTCTTTTGTATAAGCTGTGTCTTCATTGAAGGTCGGACTGTTTTTAGTTGTATTTAATGGTCCTAAATAATATTGAATTTTATTAATAGTACATAATAAAACTGGGTCTCCCTTTGAAGGTACGTCATTTATACCCCTTAACAACGGGAAGTATCTATACTCATCCGAAGCGGAAGCTCTTTTTTTATAAAGTTTATCAGTATGATGAGGTAAAGCTATAATTGAATTAATGGTGTTTGGTCCTCCATAATTCTTACTCTCTTCAGAATGAACCACCTCAACAACATATCCAGCGACAAACTGTAAATAAAAAGGAACATCATGTCTCTTACCAGCGAATCCTTTTATTTGATTTTCAGATGTTGTTGTAAATATTGAACCCATTTAACTCTCCGTATATCCCGATGAAATAGTTTTATTTTTTATTCCTTCAAGTTTTTCACTTTCTTTCTGTAAATCATCAACAGTATCTTGAAGTGTTCCCATTAACTCAGCTTTTTCCTCATCACTTAGCAACATTGATTCATCAGATTCACCTTGTGATTTAGATATAATTCTCTGTAATACACCAGCGAGTTTTACTAAGTGTTCATCATTACGAACAGCAGTATCCATATATTCTTTAATTATGGGTGCAACCAATACTACATCATCTATGGTTGTTATGAATCCGTGTATTTCTGATATTAACAAATCTATTTGGGTTTTACGTTTTGTTGTGTTTTCGTAAATATCTTTTGTTAAATCTTGAAAAGTTTTTCCCTCAAATATTTCTTTTTCGCCTGACATATCATCTCCTATAGATAGACTTATTCATATATAAATATAAAATTTGTGAGAAATTGTATGAAATAAAAAACCCTCATTTAAGAGGGTTTAGTATTTAAAAGAATGAACCTGAAAAGTTATGAACTATTGTTCCATTCTTGTGATAGGTATTTAGTAGTTTTTTATAATGTTTCTTCAATACATTAACTACTGAAGTTATGTGAGCTGTTTCCACATCAGTCATCTCTCTAATTAAAATGTATAATGCTTTTTTGTTAAAGTTTTCAATATCATCTCTTTGCTTCATTAAGTCAATAATAGCATATCCTATTCTTAAATCTCTATTTTTTTTGAATATAGTATTCATATTTGAATCAAAGTATTCAATTATTTCATTTGTTAATGTTACAAAGTCAGATTCATAATTAGAATCCTTACCTCTATGTCTATCTAATACATCCATACCATCATGAGTTTTTAATTTTTTATAATTGTTATTATTATGAAGAATTAAATAGTTTTTAGCTACAACTGAAAAATAACTAAATGCCTTTGAACCCTTAGTGTGGTCATATTTATGCATGTTCATTACCATAAACGCAACTACTTCATGTTTAACATCTTGAAAGGGGTCATCAAAATAAGTAAATTTAAAAGTATTAATTATGTTTTCAGCCAACTTATCAAATGCTGCATGTATTCTTTTTCCATAAATTATATTTTTTTCACCACTTCTTTCAGTTGAATTATACTCAATAATCGCATCTTGAACCTCTTGTCCGAAATAAACTTTTCGTTTTTTCTTTTTAGTTATTTTTTTAATCTCTGTTTTTACATTATTAGTTTTCTTTTTTGGCATCTTGTATCCCCTCTTCAAATATTCCATCTAAGGATAATTGAATTTGTTTTAGTTGTTCAAAGAAAAAACCAGTTTCATCATCTGATTCGTAGTGTCCTTTAGAATCTACAAGTTTCATTTTCTCAGTTGAGAATTTTATCACTTGTTGAATCTGTAAAATTAATTCTTCATATTGTGTTATTCTTCGTAAAGAGTAATACACCAATACAGATGTAAAGACACTTATAAAGAAAAATAATATTGTTAAACCCATCCACATAATAATCTCCTAATTAAACAACTCATCAAATTTTGATTTTAAGTTGTCTACTTGTTTTTGTTCATCTTTTGTTTTTGGAACTTTTGTATTCATTGGTTCATCAACTTCAGTTCCCCTATTCCATTGGTCGAACTCAATGTGAGTTGCCATCATATCAGCTTGATGTAATATGTAAGCCATATTGGAACGAAGATTATAATCTGGATTGTATGACTTTAAGTAAGCTGTATTAGCGTCATCATACAAACCATCTGTTAATTTAATTCCAATGTATTCTTTATCCGTAACCTTAACACCATAGTGTTGAAGTAGCCACAATCCTCTATCAGGTACTTTCATGTATTGAAGTTGTGGATTATGTTTATAAATCTCACCACGATTTTTTCTATGCCAATCTGAATCTTGTGGAACATAATAGTCGTGTTCCAAATCCCCAACCTTACCTAAGTCGTGATGTAAAGCTGCAAACACTAACTCCTCATCTGTAAAGTTAATCATCGCTCCATTCTTTTCCCAAACTTGTTTTATCTCAAGTGAGTGATTTACCACATGAAGAATATGTTCAACATAACCACCTGGCATCGCATTATGAAATGCATCTTTAGCACTTGCGGGTGCGAACATCATTCTATCTTTGAAGTCATCATACATCTTCATAAGATTTTCTTTTCTATCTTCACTAATGTGTTTATTAATAACATCCATTAGTGTTTCCCAATTCATTTGTATTTGTTCTGCTGTTAGTTTTTTCATTTTACCTCATACCTATCTTTTGTAAATTTAATTGTTGGTTCTTGTCTTAATCTATTTCTATAAGATGTGAAAGATATTCTTACACCCCAATTTAAATAATCTAAAATATCTTGTTTAGAAACAGATTTTTTCTTGTGAATAAAATCTAATATTCTTTTATAAGAATCTGTTTGACCTATTACTGGTAAGTTATCTATTGTATCATTTATCATATCATTAAATTGATTAATAGCTGTTTCCCATTTACCTTGTTCAAATCTATCTAATGATTTTCCACTCCACTCATCTCTTAACTCTTGATTATCTAAAATATTATTTAATTTATTAAAGAACTCATCTTCATCTTTATAATATATTCCAGCACTATCAGCCAACTCGTGATAGTAATCATCATCAGAAAACATATAAGGGACACCAACACTCATACCATCGGTTGATGAAATAGCCCAACCACCATATCGTTGTTTACAACTTATACCAATGTAACAACTTGATAGTTTAGAAAAATATCCAAACCTATCATACTTATCATTTGTCATATATGGTTTAGTAGGTGTATCGGTTAATGGCACCCATACTTCAAAGTCTTGTCTATGTTCCCATAATCTATCCATTTGTTTTAAAAACCAATCATAGTTTTTATATTTATGTGGACGGTGATTAAAGACAATTATTTTTTTATCTGTTGTTTGTTTTTTATACTTTGGTATTTCCCAACCAAGATATTGTGGTTTTAAAATATCATCTAATTTATTCACAACATCATTATTAAAATGTGTCTTAGCATTTTTTATAATTAGATTCTTTTGTCCTTGAGTATTAATACCACATCTTTCCATTTCTAATATACCAAGAAAGTTTACATCCATCACAGTCATATCATAGTTTGTTATT
>Ga0098043_1000110_pt1 | contig 25925 bp, 21 predicted proteins | sample 9B_taG_FD_92581 | JGI IMG/M metagenome (GOLD analysis project Ga0098043, IMG submission 92581) | Marine viral communities from the Subarctic Pacific Ocean - 9B_ETSP_OMZ_AT15188_CsCl metaG | ecosystem: Environmental > Aquatic > Marine > Oceanic | place: Subarctic Pacific Ocean | collected 2015-01-10 | reverse complement strand
GGTTGGAGGAAACGCGCGACGCGGTGACGAACAACCCCGCGACACGCGAAATGTTTCGCGTCACCTGTGAAAACCGCATTACTGCGCGGCATATTGCGTTACGCGAGCGCATCGCGAAGCATTCGCGACGCTACGGGCAAATCGCGTTAGCCGGAGTCGCGTTGTCGCGACGGCAATTTGCCCTCCTTAACCGCGTGCGAAATACAGATATTTTTTTCATGGGGCCAAAAAAAAATCTTCAAAAAAATCGGTATATTGAAGGGCAGAGTTGTCATCGGGCATACGATGAGCGTATCATATGTCCGCATCGTGAAGGCTGATGAAGAGCAATCTAAGAAGCCTAAACGCAATCATGAAAGGGTAAAGGCAGGTTTCGACGCGCTATCGGGTTACATGGCACAATTGCTCACTGAAAAATATGCGGATGAGGAAATAGACCACTATGAATTATTCAATGATGTTCTGTTTGCGAATAACTACATGTTAGCAGACGCGATGGGATTAGATAGAGAATCACTAGACGACAATATAAAAACCGAAGAAGGTGATGAGTTAGTTAGTCTATTAGACACACCGATTTACACGCCTTCTGTCGCGCTTTGGATGCAAAGAATAGCAGATAGTATTACCCCACTAAAAGATGTTATTGCAGAGGACGAGGAAGAGAATGGTTCGCTGAATGACTTACTGAAAACCAACAGGGGTATTCGCGCTGATATATCGAAGTTTATCGCAGCCCCCTCTAAAGAAGAAAGGGAAATGAAAGGTTCTGAATTGAAAGGTATCTATAACCTACTCTCAAAAGCGAACCACCCGATTGCTGAATCTCTATACCATACCATCGGTAGCGACACTCTCGAAAAGCCAAAGCGCGCGCCGCGAAAGTCAAGCGGTAGGGTGAGATTGGTTGACCCTGCTTACATACAGGAACTACAACAAGCGCGTGAAGAGCAGCAAGAGGGAGGTGAAGATTTCTCATCCTACGGTGGCTATGTAGGGTATGATGACCGAGGGGTTGAGGAAGGAACGGACCAATCCGGTCGAAAAATTAAACCAGCATTCGTTTCTGCTTCACCCAAGTATGACACTAAAAGGTTACAAGAAGCGCGGCGAATGTATGGTGATTTATTCGATGAAACTTCTATCGAACCTACGGGTGAAGGCACACTAGCGGCTTCTAGGATGAAGTTCAATAGACCCACTACTCCAACAATCAAGATATACAAAGACTATATTGAAAGGGTCGCTGCTAATGAAAAAATTACTGTACCGCAAGCATTCGATAAAATCCAAGATAGGTTCAACAAGTTCATGGTGGCTCTAACAGGAGAGAAAGCATTCGGAACATCGGGGCGCGCGGGTAGGTTCGGTGGCGAGATTGAAGTTGGTCAAGCACCTAACGCTATGTCACCTTCGCTTGCAGCAGCGGCAGAAGACTTGGGTATAGTAATCCCTAGAGAAGATGCACCAAACATACCCGATGAGATTGCTGGTTATTGGCTTAGAGGCAAGGACCCTATGAGCGACGAAGTTCGCGATGCAGTAGCGCAAATAGATACCGATGAAGGTTTCCACTTTTCACTAATGAACGCGATGAGAGAAGGCGGGGTGTTAGACACCGAGTTAGAAGATAAGAGGGCGGTTGTTGAAGGTGAAGCACAGGCTGCTGGAACTAAAGAAGAGCGTGAAATGCGTGCGAAAGAAGCACGCGAAGGTGTAGGCACTCAATCGGCATTGATGACTCCCGAAGATGAACTAAAGATAATCCAACAGGGTAACGAAAGGACGCGCAAAATCAAAGTCAATCGTGAAACTGCCAACCTAGAATATCTTCACTCAAGCGGTCAAATCAGTGATAACGAATATCAAATGAGAAAGTTATACGGCGATTCTATATCCGCGTTTGACCCGGATAAGATAATGGATGGTATTGAAGGTAAAGACTTCGGTAAAGGTCACGCTTTCTATGGTAAAAACGCCGAGCAAATAGCGAAAGAAACTAGCGGCTTCGTTGATAATCTAATAGGCATGGGTAGGCTAAATCAAACACTGAAAAATCTTGTAGTCAAAAATTATAGTGGTAATGAAACGGCGGAGGATAGACGGGCCGGTCTTGACAAGTTCAAAGAATTGAATCTATCTTCGGACGATTTGATGAATATTATGGAATACTACGAAAAAGGTAGTTCACGCGCTAATATGACAGAAGAGCAGATGAACAAATACAAAGAGTTGACAGGACTACTCGGTCAAAACGCAAACGAGGTTTTAGCAGACTACGCGCAAAGTATGAACAAGCGATTGAACCGCTTCAAAGAATTAGGTATTTCTCCTAGTAATTTCATGGAAGCCGCAGTTAGATACGCTGGTGAAGATATGACCGAGCAGGGTTACTCTAACGCTTTGCAATATCTCCATAGCAGAGTTCAAGGTGGATTCCGCGAAGGTAACCTGTCTGAGTTTGCAACAGGTAAATTATTGCGCTTCTTGGAAAAAAGAGGAAGAGCAGAAGCGAAAAACAATGAGTATCATATGAAAGTTGATGAGCAAAACAAGCGTTTCGCTAGACATCGAACTGCAATGAGGTATGGTATGGGTCCTGTCAAGGACGATGCGGAGTTACGCTCTAGGGGTGAGATATTCTTGCCGGAGAAAATAGAATTACCGAAGGAGTTCATCGAGAGCAACAAACATCTAATACACGACCCCGAAGATTGTAACGGGTGTCATCATTCACGCTTTATGACAAGTGACGCGGAAACTGCTAGAGAAGAGTCACCCGGCTTCTTTGACGGTAGGAGTAAGACTCCTTATACGCGCAAAATGATGCAAGTTCCGATTCTAACCAAATACAAAGATGCAGAATCAAATCAAATCAAAGACTTGTTTTTGATGGGAGATACTAGCACGCAACCGTCAATCGCCAACATTGCTGATTTCATATTCCCCGACGGGGGTTTTTCATATAACGAGATGATGGAAAAAGAAGAAGCGGCGGAGAAGAGGGGCGAAAAGAGTCGTTGGCGCGATAGAACCGAAAGACGACTTCGTAGGAAAATCAAAGAAGCGGTTGTAACAGGTAACTCAAGAGCGCAGAATATTTACAATAAGTTCGGGTTGTTTAAGGAACACGATTACAGTATAGCGAGTGGACCTGCTGGTTACAGTAACAATGAATTGATTGCTTCATCGTTTTTGTTACCTTCTGAGGATGCTTACGATACTCATTATGAAAACGCGCGGCTTATGACTATTAACGCAATAAGATATGAAGCGATGTTGAACGCTATGGATTTGCTGCAAGAGTTATCTGATGGGAAGATTGCTGATGAAAAAGGCAACAACAGAAAGGTTGCTTTGTCTGCGCTAAGAAGCGAAAGTGGCAGAAAAGCGATGATAGATAGGATTGTTAAACAACCTAACAAAAATAGGAAAAGGGCCGAAAAGAATCTCAAGCGCGCACAAGATGATTTGCAGCAAACTGAGCAAGCACACGCGCTTTATCAAGGGCTGCTAGCGCAATTAGAAGCAGATGAAGCAAAGACCAAACCGCAGAAAGTTATGGAAGATGGGGTTGAAAGGACATACCCCGGTGAATACTCTTCACCTTCTCAAAAAGAGATATTGAAGAAGAGAAGAGAGCAATTGAAAGCGAAGTATGGTCCTATGCTCAAAGAGAGAAAGAAGATAGAAAAGCGCGTCAAAGACAATACAAAGAGATTCAATGATGCTAGCCGTTCTGACATGGATTCAATTCAAAGGTATGACGATTACGCGCTAGGTGCATTTATGGGTGCTGGTGGTTACATAGTTAAAGCAATGCAAGACTTGCAAAAGGAAACTAAGAAGTTAGAAAGTTTCAAGCGGTGGAGGCCCGAAGAAAGGAAAGAGCATTTTGATAAATACATGCAAAAAAGACTATCCGAATTGATATTGCAAGTGTACCCCGAAGGTGATGACACCATCTTACAAGGCGATGAGTTTGGAAAGGTAACGCGAGATTATCAGCACCAACTCAGCAATTACAAGTTAGGTAAAGTGGGTGAAATGGCTGGAACAGGTGTTAGGCACTTCACTAACAATAAGGCGTTACCAAGACCAAACGACATGAATCAACTACGCGCGCTCAGAAGATTGAAGGGGCATGAAAGCCTGTCTGCTGAAGACCAAAAAACAATCGAGAAAATAATGAAAGACGCGGATGTCGGTATGCTAGACGAAGAAGTAGCAGAGATGTTAGGGTTAGACCCCGAAGACATGATAAACCACTCTTCAGCGGACCACTCTCACCATGACAGCGAAGAAGATGGGATGGGTATGTTGACAGAAGCAGAAATGCGCAGAAGGCATCAGAACTCACATTTCACTAGAGGGGCGGAAGAGGAAATCGAGAAAGGTAATATTAGCGCGGATTTGATTTCTAATTGGCCCGATAACGCACCGACATTGTGCGGTAGTTGTCACGGTCACGGTCATATCAATAGAGGCGAAGCAGCCTCTTGGGTAAAGAGTCGCGTTGCTGGCATGAGTGGTGAAGATTCAAACTCACCTAAGATGAACAAATACATCGCTGATAATATGCGACCACGCGACCACGGTTCGTGGGGTTCACACCCTATGTATTCTGATGAAGAACATCCTATGGGAGCAGACGACCATGAGCAAATTGCTTGCCCCGACTGTGAACATGATGACCCCGGTGTAATAGGTGGTAAAATATCAAACGGTTTGTGTTCTCACTGTTTCAGTAGTGGAATGCGCGACCCGGAAGATAACGATATGATTCACAATGGTTACATTGACCAAGATGGCAACTTCATAACAGGTAAGTTGCATAATCATCACACACATAGTCGAAGCCAAGATGCTATGAATCAACTATTCGCTATGCTCGCGGATTACAGAACGGGTGGAACAGAAATACCCGATTATCTGAAAGAAGTTATTCAGTCTTTCAGACCTGCTTCTATGCCACACGAACAGTATGAGAATTGGCTGAAAACAGGCTTATACACCAGCAAGAGAGATTTGATAGAAGCGCGAAAGAAGGAGAAAACTCGCGAACCTCTTTCGTTAACTCCGATGTTTGATTTTGCGGATGATGAGTCGGAAACGCCGGAGCAATCTAAAATGACAACATTAGCCGAAGTGTTGGGTAGTGGCGGAGATGTGGGGCAGGGTCTTAGAGATTTAGAAGACCGAGAACGCCCTCCTTACAAAGCACCGACAGGTACGGGGTATGGTGCTTATTCCGGCACTATGCAAGGTAAAGTTCATGGTAAACTCATGGACGCGCATATCAATAAAATCTTAGAAGATAGGGTTGCGGTGTTATCTAAGTATGCGAAACAAACTGCTACAAGTGATGATGATATTGCCATGATTGACGGTTTAGTTAATGAAATCTTGAACCACCCGCACAGGAAACATGCGCATGGTGATGAAGACCATCCTATCGTGGAACCTTTGGATAAACTGCAAGAACTAGCAGAAAGACATTTCGCGACTGAAGAGGCGAAAAGAATGCCACTCCCAATGGGCGAAGAAGGTGAATTAGGTTTCAGTCCGTCAGATTATTTTGCTGGTAAAGAGTTACCAATTCAAAAGAAGGCAACACAGTTTGAACCTAAGATATTCGCGCATGGCAGATTCATGACATCTAAAGAATACTACGAAGGTCTGTTTGACCCTGCGGAACCGCATAGGCGACCAAAAGAGCCGACATTTGCAGATATGGTAATGCATTATAGAGGCGATGATGATGCTACAAACCTTCTATACAGAATGCAGCAAGATGAAAAGTTCAAGCAACATGAAATGGATGCAATCATGGAAGTTATTAACGACCCTAAGTTTACTGATAAAGTAACGGGTACACAAAGACCAATGAATCGCGTAAACACTACTAACATAGAGAGTAAGAAACTTAACGCGTTGATGGAAGAGTTTGGTGGTAGCGCGATAGAACCTACCGAAACAGGTATGACCGCTACTTGGAATGATGAGTTTTTGTCAATGTTGAAGGAGAAAGGTGTCAGCAAATCTAAACTGAAGGACACATACTTGTTTACTCGCAACGCACAGAATCAAAAACGCGGCATAGGTTCAGAACACGATTCCGCGATAAATGAGCAAATCAGACCGTTGTGGAAGGAATATGTCAAACGCATGGCACTTAGGCAATTCATTCAAGGGAAATTGAATAAGTTGGATTATCCTAACTTAAACGATAATGTAACCGTCGCCAATTTCGCGCAATTGACAATGGATGATAATACACAACCGCAATTCTATGATGAGGCCGCTATGCTTGCTGGATTCACAGATGAAGAAGACATGGATAAGAAGTTGAATATGAAAGGTAAGATTACAATAGGCAAATTAGTCCTTGACCCTCAAGATTTCAAGAATGAAGTGTTGGCTGGCGCGAAAGTGCTGCCTGTCGAAGATAGTAATGGGCGCAGCACTTTACCAATTGTAGGAGAAGGTTCAGATGGGAAACTAAAACCGTTGAACATTGGTGGTGGGGTCGATGAAGTGACTCCGCACATTATGCAAAGCCAAGAAGCGGAGTTTACAGACGAAGAGAAAAAGAAGTTTGATTTGCTGAAAAAGAATCTTATGTATGAAGACTATCCTAATTGGATGCGAAGAGAAGCGCGTGAAGATATATTACACGGTGACGAAAACGAAGATGGTATGGATTTCTCAGAAATGAAAAGACTATACAAAGAGCATGATTTGCCGCTTTCGATAACGAGTAAGTTAGACGAATCTCAAATGCTTTTGCTTATGCATCATCCCGATTTGGCACTAACACCATCTAACTATGACGAGTCCTTGCAATTCGACTTCGCACAAAAAGCGATGCACGACTACAATGCACCAATACGAGGTACAGCGGCAGATATGGAAGCAGTACGAAGTGCAGCAGCGCAACAAGCGGAGAACCAAAGACAAGCCGCGTTGAACCAGCAACAGGCACAACAAGCAAGAGCGCGTGAAGGCGGAGAGTTTGACACTCTTGGTTAATTCTCGATAATATCATTTTATTATGATAATTAGAATAATATATATTATTATGATAATAATACGATAATATCGAGAATGAGGTGAATGATTCTCAGCAATCGTTATTTACCAATCGCGAACACGAATATCAAGGAGGTCCCTTGCGATGCAAGGCAACAGGTCACAAAACAACACAGATGAATTGAGGATTTTAGGGTTAATATCATTCGTAAGCGTACTCGTAGGATGCGCGATTGCGGTGTTTGATGCTAGTCTGTGGCTCAAGTCAGCAGATACTTACACAAATGCGATAACATATACGATGGGCGCGTTTACATTACAAGGTATGTCGTATTTCATTTACAAAATGTTAGCGCAAGACGGCATGGACCAACGCGCTGTTATATCTAATATGCAGAAAAGCATGACGCGGCAGATGCAAAACCAACAAATGCGATTCGCACAGGCTCAAATGGAAATGGAAATCAAAAAACAAGAGGTTGCTTTCGCTAAACAAATGGAAGAGTTAGAAAAAGACCCCGAAGTGCAACAATATTTAGGTTTGATGGGGATGAACGACGATAATGAAGTGCCACAACATAAAGCAGATACCCAAAAATCACTCAATCTAGGTGCTGGTGGCAGAGATAGAAACCCCAATGGCACTTACAAGAAGACCAAAAAGGAGTGATTGTATGGGTTGGTTATTCAAAACCCCAAGCGACGACGCTACCGAAGCGACATTACGCGCTTTGCACACACAAAATACCTTAGATACTTACTATGAGCGCGGAAGAGCGTTGATATTTTGTGTTGTGACAGGTGTTGTAACTGCTCTAACGGTTTCATATCTTGAATTACAGACAGATGTTAGCCTTTGGGAGAACACCGTTGAATGGTTTTACAACAAAATACGCGGATGGGTGGGTTAATTGGTTGGTACATTCGCTGGTAGCGCGCTTATGGGTGCAGTTGTCTATGGTCGTGAACTTTACAACTTCATCAAACCGCGCAGAATCGGCGTTTATGGTCCAACACAAGTCGGAAAAACCACATTAGACCAATTTATGCGCACTCCGGGCGAAATGGACGACATAGAAGAACGTACTATGCACCCAAAAAGGTTAATCGGCGGTGGGTATGTGCTTCCGAAGGCTACGAGAAAGAGATTGAGGTGGCAAGGAGAGAAAAGAGTAGTGCATTCTGCTGATATTGGCGGTCAACAACGCTTTTGGAACCTATGGATTGATGATATGGTCGATAGACAGGTCGAAATTGTCATTTTTATGACAGATACGCGCGTTTTGAAGGGGAATGGGGCGCAAATTATTGACGCGGTGGGTGGTTTTGAGTATCTTGTTGATGCTTTAATCAATAAAAGATGGAAATATCGCTCTTTGAAGTCAAGATTCAAGGGTAAACGATACTCTCCTAAGCAAATATGGCTTGTAGCAAACAAAGCAGACGAATGGTGGGACGAAAATGCTAACATATTGTGGCAATCTAACCGTTTGCGTGAACATAAAGTGTTTGACACACACCGTCCAGCCATGCGAAGGCTACAAAAAGCGGGTATTCCGTGTCGCGTTAGCATGATGGCGACTAAAATAGGCTGGAATGTTGAAAAAACTATGATTAAAATGCTAAGTTGGTGATTAAATGCTTGGAAAAACACCCCAAAATGACCTATTACACCTTGCCGCACAGACACAAATGAGCCTTGCACAGATGCAACAACAGGCATCTGCACAGGCTGCTATGACTAATGTGAGTCAACATATACAGGTTCCACAGGTCAATTTTTACCCTTCTAGGCATCCAAACCCCAAAAAAGCGCGCAAAAAGGACATAAAACAGGCATATAAGTTGCTGAAACCAACAAAAAGGTCTATTTTTTCGCCTCGCAGGTGGTTATTTGGTGGCAAATACAGATATAACACGAATACTATGAGATGTGTTATTGATGGGGCCGATATTGAGAATCTTATCCGCGTAGCAGGTAATATTTACGACCAAATCATTGATGAGGAAACAGGGCAGTCATTATGGGACATATATTTCAAAAATCCTGTTACGGGAGAGGTTGAAGCCTTTGTAGCACGCGAAAATGTCACAAGTGGGCGTAAAATGCGCGGCACTTATTGCCCCGAACACTTACATTTGTATCATTTGCTTACAAAATGGGAAAAAGAGGAAGAAGCGGAAGAAGAAGCGGAAACAGGAACGCTGAAAGCGAAATTGAGAAAAGGTGTTTCGTTAGTTGCGGTTCCTGTCAACTCAATTAAGAAAAAAGACAACACTCCGCCAATATTGACGAAATATGAGCCATTTTTCAAAATGCTCAAGCAAGACAACATCCCAATCACTCATATGACAAACGCCGCGACGGGTATGAATGACTTAGTGGTAGTTGTTTTTGATATGCGCCAATTTCATGCCGGTAATAACGGTAGGTTGCTTTTTGACGCTCTCGCGATTAACGAAATGCAGAAACAAACTGAACCATTACCTTTACCGCAACATCAAAATGAGGGAAGCGCGTGAGGTGGTAACATGGTATGGCCTTTTAACAACAATAATCAGCAACAACCGCAACAAAACGGTGCATTGAATCTTGGTCTAAATAACGGGCAACAACAAGCACCCGCGCAAGGACAACAATGGGGTCAACAACAGCAGTATGGTTTCCAATATCAAGCACCACCTACTGAAATGGAGATTCTTTCTGCTATGATTACATCGAACCCTATGATTGACAAGTGGTTATCCGAAAATAATGGTGCTAATATGAACATGCTTGTTTCGCTTTTAAGTAGTCTTGTCGCGGTATCTGTAAACACAATGCTTGCCAATGCGCGTCTAGTCGAAGATGGTGATGGTTACAAGTTCGATTTTAGCGCGGTGCAGGGTATGCCAACTGCTGATAGTGTTACAATGGCGCAAACTCAGATTCTTAATGCGTCATCAAACAATGTGCAGCAAAAAACTATGCAGTTTCAACAAATGGTGCAAGTCGCAAACCAAAGTATGATGCAAGGTATGCTGAATGATGCGATGGCAGACCCCGGTATGCTTCAAGCGGCGGGGTCGGGTGCGGGTTCATTCCTTCGCTCAGTTATGACAGGGAGGCCGTGATATGGATATGACTTCTTTTTACGCAGCAGTTAGCGATATGACTAATTTGCGCAAATCAGTGATAGTTGATATGATAATGGTGCAACTAATCTCATTGACAGTGGGTTGTTTCCTTATCTTGGTGTTTTCGGGACCGGATATGACTTCCACCACACTTAGTTGGATTATAGGCTCACTCTTCGTTTGTTTTACTGCTACCGGCATCGTCTATCGCAGACTCGCTAATCAAGGTTGACCATTTACCTATGGGGCATTCGCTGTTCTTGAGCATAGATTTGCTTTTCAAAAAGCAACCGCATAATCCGCACCTTATGCCTTGTCTTTCGGGACAACTTTGGCAAACCCATAGCCTTTGCTGTTTCACTTTCGCATCAGCGCGTTGATTAGTAATCAAATCAGCGGCAGCACGCGAAAGACTCTTCGCGGTCCCTATTGAGATAGGAACTCCGCCAATTTTTGGTGCGCGCTGTAAGCGTTTTCGCATGGAAAAGGTTCTTTTGCCACCACTACATGGTCTTTGCTATGGCGGAGCGTATAACTAGGGCCTCCTGTAAGTTCTGTCAAGACCCCGACCGCGATAGTATTGAAGAATTAATGAAAGCCGGTCTTATGACTGCGAAGGAATTGGATAAACAAAAAGGTTGGCGCGAAGGGACGGCTGACCGTCATTTCCGCAACCATATGGGCGAGTATCATATGTCGAGTAACAGTGAATGTGGTTTTTGCACTTCGCCTAAACGCGAATCTCTTGAGATGGCATATTTCAACGGCTCTATGACTAGCCAACAAATAGCGGAAGATTTGCAGATACCGGAATCCACAGTGTATCATCATATCAGACATCATCTCAAACCTATCGTACAGAAGGGCGCAGCAGACCTAATTATTGTTGAAGCAGGTCAAGAGATGGAATCCTTGCGAAACAACCTGTCGCGTATGAATGGTGAATTAGGACATTTCCTTGACGATGCTGACCGTAATGACCCTCAATATGTGCGCAACATAGTTTCATTGCACAAAGAAGTTCGTGAAACGGTGAAAGACATTATGCGCGTCCAAGAGCGTGCGGCGGGTAACACTAACGAAACTATGAATGCTCAAACTATCAACATCCTCAAGGTTGAGTTAGCGAAGGAGTCACCCGAAGTTTGGGCTAGACTACGCGGTAAACTGATAGGGGATGATGCTTGATGGTTGGCGGTCCCGAAGGTAGTACCGCTGGACTACGATTTAATCCTCGACAAAGTGCTGAAGAGTTGCAAGACGATTCTAGTGTTGGTCGCGAAGATTCAGAAGAGCGCGCCAAGCATGAGGCTAAAAAGCGCGAAGAGCAAGATAAGCGTGCTAAAAAATTGCATGGTATTCAACATATGAAAATCAAAATCCCTCAGAAAAACCCCGAAGATGAGGAAGATAGCCAAATGAAACAACAGGCTGAACTTGCTCAAATGACAGGGCAGGTCGGCCAAAACGAGGCCAACGCGGGTGCTAATCCAAATGCTAGCGGATTAGGTTCTAACATTCTTTTGTCAACAACAGGTTACATCGACGATGCGTTTGAGATGATTCGCAAAAAGAAGAATGAGCCAAAATATGATACAGACAAACCGCAGAAAACCACTACTATTGAAACTGTAAGAGCGCGCGAAAGAGCGAAAACAGGGAAGAAGCGTAAAGCGAAAAAGAATGTTAGGGTCGAGTCTATCAAAAGGAGAAGGAGAAAGAAGGGTAGCGGTGTGCCGTTGAAAGCAGGGAATGTGCGTCAACCCGGCATTGCTGCTACTATGTCTGCGGCTCGCGCACCTTATGCTTCATTCGGTGGAGGTTACACTTACAGGCAAAGAACCGCGCCTGTAAGACTCACCACTTCAACAGGGCGTTCTAGGGCAAAAGCCTCCTATGAGAACCCTAGAGAGCGTGAAGCAGAAGCGATGAGGCAACAGCAAAGGCAGAATCAACCAACACAAGATGTAACACCGCCTATTCCAACAGTCACCCCTACTGCGAGAATACCACGCGCGGTTAGAGGGTCGAGAGATTCTAAGCCGCACAAGAAGGCTACTAGGCAACCAAGAACTGCGAGAACACCGGGTGGTGCTGAAGCCGCGAAGGACATATCCCTTGCTGGTGGTCGTGCTTCTGCTATGGCCGCTGGTGGTATCGGCTCAAGTGATTCAATTCTTGCATCTGAAGAGTTTATCAGAAAGGGCAAGTTCAACCAACGCGATAAGATAGAATATCGTCAATTGATAGACCAACTCAACCATCTATTGCGCCGATTGATGCGTAAAGAGGATAAGTCGATGCAGGGTGCTGATGAGAAATCATCACCTAACTCATCGGGTGGTCTTTCATCTAATCCAACAGGGGCAACTGAAACAGACCCCGATGATGACGCTACACGATGGGGCGCACATCCCTACGACTTGTATGTAAGACGAGGTGGGGTATAAGATGATTGAAGACGATATAATCCTCAAGGGTAAGGGTGTTTGGTTTCACGATGCCGAAGGTAAGTATGGCTCGCCGGGTGAGAACCACCCCATGTCATTTCCACCGCGACATTCAGACCACACTAAACACAGTCATTTTCACATCAACAGTTTAACAGGCGAATTGTTTGATAATTTGAGCGAAAGAGTGTTGAATAAATGGCCTATGGAAATCGCTGCTAACATAGTCGCTTCTGATATGATGAAGGAAGGTTACAAAGATGAAAGCGGTACGCACAGATACCCTTCTAGTGAAGGCAGCGCGCGAAGATTAGCAAGAGATTTTTTTAACGAAGCAACAATGATGTTCAACGCGACAAAAAGAAGTTCGGGCGATGACTTCAATATTTTACCAATACCTTTTGGCAGAGATGGTGGTTTACATTCTGAATACAAAAACAATCACTATGGCGGTCATCAAGGTCGTGCCGTACCCACTTCAGATAGAACAGTGAGAACCAATGATAGAAAATTGATTAACAATCACCCTCGTAATGAACCACACCCAACATTAGGTCAACACCTTGAATCATCCGCGCTTCACGTTGACAAAGAACTCAAAGAAATATTCAAGAAGAGAAATGTGCAAACTTCAATAGGCGCAAGACAGAATGTAATTGAACCGGGTCAAATCACTGATGGGCTAACATACAGAGTTACTTCAAATGAGAAAGACCCTACACAACCGGGTCGCACTAAAATGACGCGTGATTCAAAAAGATTACACGGAGAAAGTGCTGCGTATGGCAAGATAACACCTATGGATATTGTTTCAGTTTTACCAAATGACTTCTTCGTGCCTTCAACATCGGGCAACATGTCAAAAAGAATTATGAATCAACTGATGGAGAGGGGTTACGACCAACCAACCGCGAGAGCAATGGCTCGCGCTCCTGTCAATCAATTGCTATACGGTAGTGGTAAAGATGGTAGGGCAACGGGGTTACGCAATGTCATGAAAAACATGAGAGCCGCGTTACAGATAGAAAACCCCGAAGTAAATGACATCTATTTAGACCACAAAAGCCATGTCGCCTCAGATGTAGGTGATGACGATAATGGAAGAACTAATGCCACTATTGAAATCTTGGCTATGTTGAAAACTGCTGAAACATTAGGTATAGATATGAACGCTATGTCAATGTTCCCGACTGCACCAAAGAGTGTTGTTAGTGGGTGGAAAGATGTCGCGTTGACAAGTGGTGGTAAGCAAGTTGACTTAGACGCGCTAGGTAGTGTGGACGAAAGACACTTCATGCACGACAATTATAGCGAAAAAACAGACCACTTACATCAATCATTCCCCGATTATCTTAGCGGTGGTAGCACGACTGATATGTCACAGAAACCAAAGCCTGTCGCGGAAGACCCAATGAGTGACTTACCACCAACAGTTTCAACTCAAGAACCGTTGGCACAAGACCCATTAGGGCCTCTAGGTGGTAGTGCTAATGTGCAGGGTGCGTATGAGCAGCCTAGCGATTTTGTGTATCAGCCACCCGAAGGAGGTTTTACTTACAACCCTAATGATTTCAATTTCAAATATTCGGATGATGACCCGATGGGTGTCATCGCGACCATAATGGAACGCGTGCAGTTACACGACGCGGGCGGTTCTTTGATTACAAAGTTTGACCCAAACGATTCTTACGATATGCGAAAATTAAGTCAAGAAGTAGGCATGTCGAGTATTGATGTACGCGCTATCGCGATGAGTGTAGGAGATTGGGCTATTATAGCGAAATCCTTTAACACTACACATGATGTGGTTCGCGCTATCAAGAGGTCTTGTGGGGGAGTAATATATGGTTGAAATGTGGGAATTAGAATGGAATAGTAGTATGATGCAACACGGTGTTGACATGGGTACTATGGAGTTTATCTTCGCGAAAGGTGGCACACTGAAAGATTTCAATTATGTTATGTTAGATACTGATGATGACACTTGGGAACCACTTATCAAGGCCGTCGCGGAACGCGAAAACTCCCATCCCGACATCATCCGTAAGAATGCTCCCAATCCTTTCGGTGTTGGTGCAGATTACAGACCGGCTGCTATGATGCAGATGCAAGGTGTTGGTAGCACTGACCCGTATCAAGTAGCAGTTAACAGTAAAAGACAAGCGCGAAAATTATTAGGCGCACAAAGAGTTGCGGGAGCAGATGCGCGCCTTCAAAATCTTGCACCCGGTGAAAGACCGAGGATTCGCGACTTAGCACAAACAGGTCAATACGGTGCAGCAGCAGGGCAAGGACTCAAAGATGTTGGTACAGGGCTTGCTATCGCTGGTGGTGCGGGTGCGTACGGATTAGGTTCTGCTTTGGGTATGACTCAAGGGGGCCGTGACGCATATAGAAAACTTGGTCAAGGTATCGCTTCTGCTGGTAAGGGCATTGCTGATGCTGGTGCGGCTGCTGGTGGTTATCTAGCGCGGAAGTTCCCCGGTGTCAAAAATAGATTGGGTCGCTTCATGCAAGGTATCAAGGCAGCACCGGGTGCGATAAAAGATTACATGGGTGAAAGGAGAGATTTGAGAGAGGGACGCGCTAGAAGAGAGTTATTAGAAAGCGGTGCTAGCAGACGACAAGATTACAGTAATAGGATGGTTCCCGGTTCTGAAGGTTACGACCAACAAATGAAAAATTACGATAAAGGTTTCATGCAGAGATATTTCCCCGATGGTTTACCTAATTATCCCGAAGGCCATGAGAGAGCAGGTCAACCGATGACTGTTGATGACGCTATGCGAAGCGAGATTTCTAATATCGGCACAGAACAAGCCGGTCGAAGAGGATTACGCGGTGCGTTTAGGGATAGGATGCAACCACCGGCTGCGCCGGTTGAAGAAGAAGCAGTCGAAGAACCACTAGCGGGTGTTTCTGACCCTGTGCTTGACGCTGATGCACCAGCAACGGAAACCAACCCGCAATTCACATTCGCGCCCGAAAAAGAAACACCACCGGAAACTCAAGCAGGGCCACCTACGCGTGTTGAACCGGATGTAGCCGAAGTTACCGAGTTGGACCCTGCTACCGCTTTTGGTCAAAATATGGCAGAAGGTGTTTACAAACCCGGTGGTTCGCGTAGGAAAGCCGCAGAAATAGCACAAGGTTTGTATGGCAGAAAGGGTTTGACTTATGACGACATCATAGAAGCAACGGGTAAAAAGGGTCTTAGAACAGACTTAGCAAACGCGATTGCAAACGAGATGGGTATATCGCGACCGCAAGCCGAACAGGTAGTGCAAGCAGCACAAGCAGGTAACTCAGAAGCGCAAAATGTTGTCGAAGAAGTGGGGAGTAACAATCCGCAATTCACCTTCGCGCCCGAAGAAGATGATGACGACCCTGCTGGTGGCGAACTGATGGATTTGTCCGAAGATAAGCACCATGCGAGTTGGGATTCGCTATTGAAAGGGTTGAACATAAGGTGATTGTGTGCAGCAATTATCCCTTGAAGCAATCGAAGAAATTGACTTTGAAGTAGCGAAGCGCGACTTCAAGTTCTTCTTTGAAGAGATTCTTGGGTTTCAATTATCACACCACCATGAAAGATGGTATAACAATCTTGAGAAGCGCAAGCGATACTGTGTAAAAGCAGCGCGTGACCACGGTAAGTCAACACTGTTTCTCGGCTACATGTTATGGAAAACCGCATTCAATCCAAAGACCAAAGCAGTATTAATTTCACACAGTCTGCATCAGTCTATACACCACATGCGAACACTGAATGATTTAATTGATGGTGTGCCATTCCTTGCTAAAATGAAGAAGGCGGATAGTTGGTCTAAAACATTCTTCGGTTTTGCCAATGGTTCTAACATTAGCGCGAAATCAGTGGGTGGTGCTATTCGTGGTATTCACCCCGATTTGATTCTTTGTGACGACATTCTGTGGGGTACTACCGATACAGAACTTGCTCGCGTTGCATCGTGGTTTTACGAAGTTCTTGTACCGACACTTCACCACACATCTAAACTAATGATAGTCGGGACACCCTTTACTCCAACCGATTTATACACTGAACTTGAAAGCCGTGAAGGTTATCTTGTTGAAACATACCCCGCGATAAATACTCAAGGTGTAGCATTATGGCCGGAACGATGGGACTTAGAATCATTGGATGCGCGCAGGGCAGATATGCCAGCGATTGCGTTTGCTCGCGAATATTTATGTGAACCAATGGACGATGTATCAAGTCTATTCCCTTCCACTATCTTGCAAGCCTCAAAAGATAGCACACTCAAATTGATTGAACGCGAAGTTGGCGACCCGGACGACCAATACTTCGTCGGTTGGGACCCGGCTATTTCAAGCGACCGTTCAGCAGACTATACAGTGATGGTAGTGCTTCGTCGTCCATCCACTAATCCCGAATTGCTTGAATTAGTTCACGCTATTCGCCGTAAGAATATGGACTTTAGAACACAGATTATGGAAATACAACGCTTGAATGCGAAGTTCAATCCCGATGTAATTGAACTTGAGGCTAACAACTTCCAGCGTGTCTTCGCGACTGAATTACGCGCTGATACTGACCTTCCTATCAAGACATTCATTTCCACACGCCAACGCCGTGAGTCACTTCTCATGGGTTTGGTGTTGCGCTTTGAGAAAGAGCAGATTCGTTTACCGTGGGGAGATGACCGTTCACGCACGCTCATGTCTGAACTTGAGCGAGAGTTGCTTATGTTCGGTATGAGTAAGAAGGGTCGCCTTGATAGCATTGGGCGACACGATGACTTTGCTATCGCATTGGCGTTAGCACATTGGGCTACTACCGAGTTCCGCGAGCGTATTGTGGACTTAGACGAAGTTATGGCGGGGTTGTTAGATTGAACGATGAAGAACAAGAGAGGCGATTTAGACAAATAGCGGATGAAGCAAAGCAGTTTTTAGCGAATCAACAAAAACAGAAAGCGCAGCAGAATCTTTTACAAGAGCAAAAGTTTAGAGAAAAAGCGGATGAAGCAAAGCAGTTTTTAGCGAATCAACAAAAACAGAAAGCAGAACAGAATCGTTTACAAGAGGAACAATTCAGAGAACTTGTGAATAGGAATAGGCAACCCGCAAACAATTCTCAAATGACGATTAAATCATCAGACTGTAATTGTGAGTTTTGTGTAGGTACTGAAGCGGCTTTTGGTTATCTTGAGAAGAAGTTATGTCCGGCTGGTAAAGCAGCAGCAAAGCGAAAGTTCAAGGTTTATCCAAGCGCGTATGCTAACGGTTGGGCTGTTCAATACTGTCGCGGTAAGTTCAAAGGAAAGAAGAAAGGAGGCAAAAAGAAATGAAACTCAAAAAAGACAAATGTTGTTGCGGTGGTACAAAAAAGACACCATGTGTTTGCATGATTGAAGGGAACCAATGTTCTGCTAAATCTCCCAAATGCCCATGCTATGCTTTGATGGATAAACAAAAAACTGCTTTGAAAAAAATGGTGCGAGTGGTATGACAGTTGAGAAGAACTTGAACCGTTGGTTCAAAGAGAAGTGGGTGGATGTTTCCCGTAAAAAGAAGGATGGGTCACATCCTCCATGTGGGCGAAGCAAAGCCAAGACTTCTTCAAAGGGTTATCCAAAATGTCGCCCATCTGTTAAAGTGTCAAGTAAAACTCCAAAAACATCCGGCTCTATGTCGGAAGGTCAAAAGCGCGCGGCTACAAAACGAAAACGCAGTAAAAAACAAGGAGTGGGCGGTAAGCCGACGGTGGTGAAGATGCAATACGAATACATAGAACATGAGCCGATAACGGCAGAAGAATTAGCAATGATGACAGATGATGACATCGCGAAACAAGTAACATTTTGTTCGTGCTGCTCTCCTTTTGACATAGCAAGTTCTGTGCTAAAAGCAAAGAAAAAGAGCAAACCGTTTCATGGTTACAACCCTAACAAGCACAGTAAAAAGGGTGGTTTGAATGCTAAAGGTCGTGCTGCTGCAAAGCGCAAGACAGGAGCGAATCTAAAACCACCTGTTACAACTAAACCTAGCAAACTCAAACCCGGTGGTAAAAAAGCCAAAAGACGCAAGTCATTTTGTGCGCGGATGAGTGGTGTTAAAGGACCGACTTCTAAAAAAGGTAAACTAACACCAAAGGGTGCATCACTGAAGAGGTGGAATTGTTGAGTGAAGTCGAAGGGGTTTACAAAGGGTGTTGTTACACAACACCCGAATTGTACCCTTTTGGATTTTGTAAGAAGTGTTGGGTTGAAAATGGCCGACCGGAGGCTATGAAATCAGATGGTTGAAATATTCTCTTTTTCCGAAATACTGTCGAACAGTGTATTGAAAAACACTATACAAGGACCTTCGTTTGGTGATGCACCTAGACCTGCGAATCGAGGTCAAGGAGAGGCAAACGCCAATCCTACACCACCCGAAAATAATCAAGACGGTGAGAAAGAAGAAGAAGAGAAGATAAAGCAAGTAGTTCAACAACAACTCAATCGTTCTCTCCCCGATGGTGGATGGTTTCAGTCAATGTTTGGTCGCGGTGCTGGTGACTTAGTTAAGGATTTGAGAATGGCTCGTCGTGAACATAAAGATATGCGCGATGCTATTGATTATGCCATTGATGCTATTCGTATCGCGAAGAAGCAAGAAGTCGAAGCAACCCTTCAATCAATTGAATGGATTGGTAAGCATGAAGGTACTGTCCGCAATCTCGGCATTAGCGAGCGCGACCTACAAGCGTTGAGAAAACATGGTAACAATCGTCAATACGCGCTAAGAAGAGCGTGTGTTCAATGGGAAAACGCTAATGATACCATCAGTAAATTGTTGCTACTTGAAGGAGATTTCAATGATGAGCAAAGACAGATGTGGGTTGACGCACAACAAATCAAAAAGAATGCGAAAAAAGAATGGAAGAACGCTTTGCATTCAATTGATAATATCAAAAAAACCGAGGCCATTCATTTAACGAAATCCGTTGAAATACTTGAAAAGCGTGGACCGCTACCATCATCTGAGATTTTTGCCAACATGATAGGTGCTAGAAATCTTTCAAGTTCAAAGTTGAGCGCGCTTCTCAAGACGCATGGTGTTGAATATAACATTGAGCGCATTGGTAAATCGTGGGGTATCATCAGAGATGATACGGTTATTTTCAAAGATGTATGGGCTTATGCTGCTGGTTTCCTAGATGCTGACGGTTATATTACTATCACAAAGCGTCTTGAGCCGCGAGCAGGTTTTATTGCCACAGGTGAAAGAGGCAAGATGCATTGTGAACATTTACACAAGGCTCTTGGATGTGGTGTGTTACAGACTGATTTGAAGATTCATAAGAATAGCAGAAGAACTCAACACAGGTTACAATTTTACAGTCGAGATGATTTACGCAAACTGATGAAAGGTATCAAACCACATTTGCGGATGAAAAAGGGACAGGCCGATGCAATCTTAGAACTTCTTGATTTGCGTGGTCGTAAAACTGATATTATCAAATCACGCCGTGATGAATTGTTTCGCATCGTCAAGTGGTTGAATTGGAAAGATGTACCGGATAAGCGCGAAGAATTGCTAAAGGAGTGGAACATTGATGAAGCGGGAGTGCTTGCGATGTTTAATCGGGACGGCGAAACCCTTCGTCTTGTTGACGACGCTAACCGACTTGTGGAGATGATATAATGGCAGAAGAAAAAGGATTAGTAGGTCGTTTTTTAAGTTCGCTGAGTAAACCGTTCAGAAGGCGTTCGACACCCGAACCTATGATGCCGTTATGGAAAACGGGCATACAAGAACCTGTTCTCGTACAAGGTGTTTCAATACCTGCACTTTACGCGACTGTTCAAGAGTCGATTATTTTGCGAACTACAATCAACACACTATGTCAAGAAATCTTCAGACGCGGTTACTATTGGGAGAAGAAGTATCACAAAAAATGCACAAACTGCGAAGAAGAATATCAACATGATACTGTAAGTGAATGTCGCATTTGTGGTAACGAAGAGTTTGATAGCCCGGAGGCAGACCAAATAATGTATCCGCGTTGGTTATTGAAACAACGCAATAGTATGGACCAATCATTCATTGAGATAATGAAAGAGATAGAATGGGATTTAGATATTGTTGATGACGCGTTCTTGTTGCTAATCAAAGAATATTTCATTGACCCCGATAGTGGTGAAATAGAGTTCTTCCGAGTCAAAGAGTTAGTGCGTGGTGACCCAACATTCATGCGTATTGTTGCTGACAAAGCAGGTAAGCGTGGTGGCAGATACCTTTTGTGTCCTATTCATCGTGACAAAACCTATCCTCATAACCGCGAGCATAAGAAGTGCGAAGTGTGTTCTCTCCCTCTCCAAGATGTTCATTACATCAATACTGCTGGTAGTGGTAAAACGCAATACTATATTGATGGTGAAGTGTTACACTTGTCTAAGTTCAACCCGTCTAAACTGTATGGGCGTTCTCCTGTCGCTAGTATGTGGAGGCAAGCACAGTCACTTACAGCGATGGATAATTACATCTATCTCGCATATCAAAAGCGAAGAATCCCACGCGGTGTACTCGCTATCACCACTGATAATATTCAATCAACCGCTTCATTTTGGAAGGGTGCGGAAGAGAAGATGGAACGCGACCCACACTACATACCGAAAGTTGGTGTTGAATCTGCGTCCGGTCGTGGTAAAGTTGAGTTTGTACGCTTTATGGATAGTCTTGATGAAATGCAATACGCTCAAGTTCGTGATGAAATACGAATGCGTATAGCGGCTTTCTATGGTGTTTCTAATGTGTTTATGATGGATGCTGGAAAATCCGGTGGACTGAATAACGAAGGTATGCAGATACTTGTTACTAATCGAGCAGTTGAGTCGGGACAGAAATTATATTCACGCGAATTATTCCCTCGTCTGTTAGACCAAATGGGCGTTGAAGATTGGTCTTTGACGCTATACCCGAATGAAGAAGAAGATGAAATCACACGACTAAGACGCGATGAGCAAGAAGTTAACATCGCACAGCGTATGCAACAACTTGGTTTCCAACCGGAGTTGACTGAAGATGCTGGTCGCGATATACGCTTTGTTTACAAGAAACCCGACCCGCAAGAAGCCATGATGCAACAGCAAGGTGGCGCGGCGGGCGGAATGCCTATGCCGCCGGGTATGCCACCCGGTGGCGGTATGCCTCCACCTATGCCGCCGGGGGGCGGCTTACCTCCACAGGGTGCGGGCGCGATGATGCCACCGGGAGCAGGGGCTTCTCCTAGTGGCGGAGCGTCACCCGGTGGTGGCACACCGATTATGATGATGGAAAAAGCATTAGGGTTGGGTGAAGGAACAGGGCAACGCGATAATGGACCTGCGCCTATTAGTTCTGAAACTCATCAATCCGGCGCACCTTCACCTAAGAAGAATCAACGCGGTGCTAAAAAATCACCTTTAGAAGAAGCACTTGATAGCATTCAAGCCGCGAAAGACCCTACTTCTAAGCAAAAAGATAGTGGTTTCCAATAGCGATACCTTCAAGAGTTGAGCAGTAATGGGGTTACCTATGAGCGACCTACTCAATAAGATGGACCCGATGGTTCGCAAACTTGAAACTGCTATGGCTGAGTTCAAGATTGCACTTGCAAATAATGACCTTGTATCAGCAGAACAATTCTTACGCAGCATTCAAAGTAATGCTGATTATCTCGCCGATGATGTCACCGCGATTTACAAGTCCCAAAATGGCGGAAACAAGGTTGTTGGTGTTAACGATAGGTTCGCTGGTGGCTTCCCTGTTGCGCAATTCAACAGCACACAAGGAGTTGTCGCGAAGTCCGGTGATAGACCAATGGGCTACATTGGACCGGACAGAATCGGTGCGCACTTCAAGAAACAGGGACAGGTGTGAGCGTGCCGGAAGAAACTGATGCTATGGTTCTAATGAAAGCACTCATTAGTAAAATGGAATCAATGGATGCTGAGATTTTATCTATGCGTAAGAGCATGGATGCACCGGAGTTATTACTCAAGCGCGCAGGTTTCGTGCGTGCAAAAACACCCGCTAACGAAGATGTTTGGGGTGACCCACTTCGCGGTGACCGTGAAGATGTCATTAGTAAAGCGGCTGCTGCTATCGACGACGCGGGTATGAGTATGCCATCGTCAAACGAAGAATGGCATGATATGTCATGGGAAGAGATTCACGCTATGGCTAACACCGCAGCAGAAGTTGAAGGAAGGAGGATAGACCAATGAAGCCAATGAAGGTTGAAGCAGGGCAACACGCGCCCGATGTTGATGAGATGATTGAAAAAGCAAATGACATCATCGAAAAGGTTGACAAGGAAACAAAGGAGTTTGGTTCAGAACACGCTGATTTGTTTGCTAATGTTACAGGTAGCGAGCCTGTACGCACAGGCTATTATGACACCAATCAAAGACGAATTGTAGTTAAGGATGTTCCAAAAACTAAACCTAAGAAGGAAGAAGTTAAGTTGACTCCTATCGGTTATCCATACCCGTTAGAAGCGCGTGAAAATAAGAAGGGTGACCCATCCGATAAGAACCCGGAATCAGCATACAATCTCACAGACTTCCTATGAGGTGATGATGTGTGCGCGAAGATGCCTTTGAATATCATCACCGAGTTTGTGATGAGTTTGTAAAAGCAGTATTCGATAATCAAGACGCACGCGACGAAGCCGTCAATGTCTTGTTGAGTTGTAACAACTTAGAGAATCAAGGTTACACGCGTATATTTCTCAAGAATGAAGCGAAAGAATATATTGAAGGCAGAATGAAACCTACACTAGAGTTTAACAAACTACCTGCTAGTGAACAGGCGAAAATATACTCAACTAAGGACACTCGCATCGAACCTGCGCCTCCACGCCATCATCGCATGAAGCCTCAAATCAATAATGAGGATTTGATAAGAGCGATAGAGCAAGATGATGTTAATGCATTTGACACTATGATTCGTCGCGCAGCGGGTTGGAGGCATGACTCTGTGCCTAATACGAAAGATAAGGGTCTGAGTATTATTGGCGACCATTCAAAGTTCAGAGCAACAAACATGTTTCCTCCGCGCGATGGCGATGTTTCATATGGTGAGATACCGGTTTTCCAAAAGTTAACGCGCTACCTATACAAAGATGGTATGAGTAATGCGAAAAGACTCAATGATGCGATGGTGAAATTATCTAAGAGTATGTCACCGGAATTGAAGCAGCAGCACATATTCAGTACATGGAATGGAAACAATGTTAACATGATGAAATTGTTTGAAAGAGGCCGTAATGATTTCAAAGAGTATTACAAAGAGAGATACGATGTCAATGACCTTCCAAGCAATATCGCTCAACAATTAGATTTACACTTTATGAGAGTCAAGAATTGGGAGAATGAAGGGTTACCACGCGATGTGGTGATGGATAATCTGTTTGATGATAACGGTCAACCTATCCGTTCTAGTAAAGATGACTCGCCTGTCGGCAAACTGAGAAAGTTGGCAGATAAGTACAATAGCAGAAGTCAAAAACCTTTGAAGGGTCAACTTAACTTTGGTCGCGTTGGTATAGACCCGTATCGTTTAGGTATAGCCATGTTACCTTATGATGACATTTATCAAATACAGAAATGGATGTTGACGGGTGCTGGTGTTCAAGACGATGGTTCAATCAATGATTCTGTCATCAACAAAATACTAGGCCCAAACGCGAGAGGTTACATGGCTCATCATGCTTATCTAATGGATAACATGTTAAACACTATTTACGCGGGTGGTGCTGATAAAAGAGGTATGAGTCAAACGATTGGCAACCGTTATCTCAAAGATAAGAAGAGTCGATTGATGACTGAAATAGAGCAAGAGAAAGAGCGTAAGATAGAGCAAATGAAAGAGAATAATTTCCCGCGTGCGGTGGAATCTTCTATTGTTTCTGTACTCGATAATTATGATTTGGAATCCATTGCTGAAAAGTTCGCTGAAGAGAATAATATGTTTTTCATCAATGAAGGTGGCAAATACCCGCACATCAAAAGCGACTTAGTTGGCTCTATGTTAGAAATGAATAATGATTTGCCGGACATGAAAGAATTAGCGAAAAGTGGATTCTTTGATGAAGGTCAACTCGACGAGATAATCAATGGTATTGCTAACGACTATGCGCGCACAGAGTTCAGTAAACATTTACGCGAATCAATAAATGGTTACATTTACACTCATGGTTGTGATGATGATTGGGATATGCAGAAAAAACCCAAACTGTCATTATCGCCTCTAGGTATAGTCATGGAAGGTGTAGGTTATCACGGTAACTTAGATGGTGAATCAAACGACTTCGCGCGTGCTTACGAAGAAGCGTTTGAAGACATTTACTTCGCACCGTTGTCAACAGTCAATTTCGCTCAGACAAACAGAAGTGAGAGAACGGGTAAAGGCTCAAATGTAACACAAGAGAGAATCAATGAGTTTGACCCCGATAAGGACATTGACGGTCAAATCAGAGTTGACTTATCAACCGCGCTTCAAGCAAGTAATTACAGTCCCGAAGAGCAAGATGCTATGTTAGCAAGTTACGACGCTGGCAACAAAGTCAAACTTGAGATGACGCGCGGTGACATGAGTTTGGATGAGATAGCAGAAAGAAGTCTTGGCTTTGACCCCAACAACCAAGATGATGAAGAAGAGCAAAAAACGGGTGTTGACGCGATTGAATCTTTCATGGAGGGTATGCCTTCTCCTAGAACACCAGCGACTAGAGGACTCAACTCATTCTATATGGCACACTCTAGCAATTTGCAATGGAATATGGATGACCTAGTAGGGTGGACGAGTCTTGATAATATACCGTTGGACGCTACTTCAGTCGCGTTAGATACACCAATGTTTGGTTTGAGAAAGAAGCGCATCAATTCTTTTGACAAAGGCGCAGACCAATTGCTACACACTAGATGGTTGACAGATAACGAGAATGATGATAGATTACTAACGCATCATAGATATGATTTGACACAACAAGATAAACTGTTGATTGATGCATTGATGATGGGCGCGCACGACCCGCTTCACATCGAAGATTCTGAATCCATGAAACGATTCTTAGAAGCAATAGACCCCGCTAACAAGGATAGGTTATCATCTGTGTCGCATAATAATCACAATGATTTGATTGGTTATGGTGGCAGAAGTGGTAGGGATTTGAGAGAAGAAGTGTTAAGTGGCGCGACGCAGACACCGGACACAAAGTATGCTATCTATGACGCGCAAGATTATGAAGAATACAAACGAAACTTCCATGACTTCTTGAAAAAAGATATTCCGTATTCACCACCCGTCGCT
>Ga0098043_1000109_pt1 | contig 25927 bp, 17 predicted proteins | sample 9B_taG_FD_92581 | JGI IMG/M metagenome (GOLD analysis project Ga0098043, IMG submission 92581) | Marine viral communities from the Subarctic Pacific Ocean - 9B_ETSP_OMZ_AT15188_CsCl metaG | ecosystem: Environmental > Aquatic > Marine > Oceanic | place: Subarctic Pacific Ocean | collected 2015-01-10 | reverse complement strand
GGGCGATATATTATCGTGAAGAAAAAGCCAAAAGGGCAGTAAATATCAAAAACATTGCAACCACGACTAACTCTTCTGTTCATGGTAATTATCGACATGAATATGAGACTTTTTCTACTTTTGGAAATCAAAAGTTTTTATTCAGAAAACTACCTTCGGGCTCTACTTTGCTGCCAAGAGATATAAATAATATTTTGCCTCAAACAACAAACTATACTTCTTTGGTAGCGGTGGCACCTTTTACCTCTGGTAACGTGTTCGGTTTAAGAAACAACAATAGACAATCAGATACTCAAGGTAATCCTTTGGGTAGTCCTGCTTTTGGTAGTTTTCGATTGACCGGCTCGCCGTCGCCAATTAGACACGCATCGGGTGCATTTGAAGTTACTGGAACTCATACTCCCGGAACAGTAACTACAGGTACATTTCGATTTTATAGTTCTGATACTTACATATTCAAACTAGCGAAACGATCCAACACTACAACAGATTATACAGCATTGATTAACTCCGGAGCCGTTAGTATCAGACCAGCCGGCAGGAATAGGGCAGACTTTACTTTGGCAACAACCTATGGGTCTCTGCCCCCTGATGGTGGTCAAAAATTCTATTGGACCACGGGTTCGACAGAAGCCTTGACTTGGACTAATTTACGAAACAAAATCAATTCTCTACATACATCTAGTGCTTACAATTATCCATTTATAGCGAATTACAATGTAATTAATCCTCCTAATAGAAACTCTATGGCAATTTCTGGTACAAACAGTATGGCTCCGTACTTTTTTGTCACCTCAAGTCTACTCAATGACAACACTCAGACTCTTGGCTTTCGCATTGCTCCACTAACAAATCCATATACCCCTAGTCATGATATGTATATCTATTCAAATGAATCGTCCACAAATGCATTGGCTCAAGAATTATATATTGATACTGCGGGAGCACTAATATATAAAGCCCACTTCGCAGCAGGAAAAAGTTTGGAATATTCAAGCGCTGGGTTTTTGAGCACTATGGATCCGGAAAAAGCAAAATTACTTACTGTCTCACATAGGTGGACCTCTGGGGCCCAAACACCATCTGATGTTTCTATAATGTATGATAATACCGAGGTCCCTCTGAATGTAAACAAAGTTGGAGGCTCTGTAACAAACAGTATATCTGAAAAAGTACAAGGTGATGGAAAATTTTATTTATTCTCGAACGTTGGAAACAACCAATCAAACTTTGCGGGAACAGCGAGTACCGTTGTATTTGTAAAACATTTCTCCTCAGGAGCGAATGATGGGTTTGATTCCTTACATGCTGCATTAAGAAATGAAAACAAGCACAGAAATTTCTCCGAGGGTATTCACAACGTTGACGCCGCAGATTTTATAGCCCAATGGAATTTCGATAATGTCCCTACTTCTATTCAATACGACGACACCTTCCAGTCTCTAACCGGCGCCGCTGGTGTTATTGCATTAACTGCCTCAATCCGCCCGGGATCATCTCCCAGTGACCACTGGAGACTGAATACGCTCCAGTCTGCAGTCTCTGAGCCATCATACGCTCTCTTTCAACTAACAGCCTCGGCGACCGGATCGGATCCGAATGGCTCGATTATCTTTATGAAGAATAATGTGTCACAATCAAATATTGGTGGCACCGCAGGTACTATCGCAGAGAAAAATTCTGGAATGGACAACGGTTTACTTCAAGCCGGCGCCGCTAGCGGAAATACAATTCGAATTGATGGTAAAAGGTTTATATTTGAATTATCACCGGCACCAGCAGATACATCTACTGCATTTTATATAGAAAACACTGCTTCATCTAGTGAAATTTGGGATAAATTGAGAAGCAAAATAATAGCGAATACTAAGATTGAACAAATTAGAATTGAACCTAATGTTGTAGGTGGTGCACTAAATTCGTTGAATACCGGCTCGGCATATTTTCATATGACATCTTCCCAAGGAAACGATGGTAATATTCCAACCGCGATGCAACTTACAAACTCAGCAGCCCCTGCAAGCTTTCAGGCTTTACATAGTAGAACACTAGAAATAACAGGCGGTGTCAATTGGGGACAATTTTCTGGTTCCCGTGATCAAGATGGAATAAGATTTGCTAACTCTCCTACGAATCTTATCCTTACCGCATCTGTAGATGGTGGGCCCCTGTATGATGGGGGGGACCATATGTACGTAGAAATTGGCACTGGTTCGAGTGATGACATCTGGAACGCCGTCAAAAATACATTGAAACACAGAAAAGGATACACAACAACGTTTGCTGAAGGCATCGATGGTGCCGGATATGCTTCCTTCACCATAGAAGCGCCTTATGCTTTATTGGGGGGCGGACTATCTGATGTTATGGCCCTTAGCGCTAGTTATGTAACTTCTTTTTCATTTTTGGCTGGTGTGACAGGCGCCATCGCGCCAACTTTTACTATGGATAATGTTACTAGAATACCAAACTCTTATGGTGGTATTATAAACGGTGTACCTCTGGTTGCAACTAGTTCAAGACACATTATACAAAACAGATTTTCTTCTCCCGGAGGCCCGGAGGTAAATACTAGGGGATACTTGGATATAGCCCATGGAGAGTATTCGGTTCACAATAATCTGAATTATAGGAACCTAACAGTTCGAGGTAGTGGTTCTGGTGAAGTAGGTACTATGAGAAGCGATACTCTTATCAATAGGAGAGACGGACTAAGAACACTCAGAAAAAGACACAGTGGTAAATTTGGTGTCGAATCACAATATGGGCAGATATCTGCTGATCATTATAATATTGAGGCGGCTTTCCACAAACAACATAGAAACACTTTCATGACTCCAAGAATCACTGAAGATGGTGACTTTAGAAAGGCTGTGTTACAAGATTCAACTAGTACGGGTAACGCTTATACTTTCAACGAAAACGTTAGTGGATATTCAGGCGAACCAAGTAGTATCAGTTTTTGGTTGAACATGAAAGCACTGCCCACTAGTCTAGGTGACAAGCATTATATACTTCATACTAAAAGCCTTATCGGACTTGATGCTCTTGAAATATATATTGAAAAAGAAGCATCAGAATGCACACTTCATTTCAAATTTTACTTTGGTGGTGGTCATAGAAGATATGATACTAGCTTTCAATCAACTAATGAGTGGGTTTTTGTCACTTTTGCTTGGAACTCAATATTTGATAGTTCCACCACTGAGGGTACAATATATTACAATGGCATACCACAGACCACAGATGGTGGCAGCAGTGGTACTGGTGACGACCCGGTTGATTGGAGAACACCAGATCGACTGTATTTTTTCGATAAAAATATAATAGGTTCTAATACAGCCTTTGAACTACAAGGTTCTGTCGCAGATTTTGCCGTCTGGGATCAGCGACTGACCGATACTGAAGTTTTAGATTTATATGAATTACAAGGTCTAGCAACAGCACATGACAAAGCCTCCTCATTAATTGATTTTTGGAGATTTGGGCTTGAGCCAACTTTGGAATCATTAGCTGTTGGAGACCCCATTCCATCTGGACGAGTTATAAGATCTGATATAGGCGCGAATGCCCTTACTGCTGGTAATACCGGCAATACTCTAAAAATATCAGAAGGTCCATATCGAGAGAAAGTCGTAGTTGACTCACCGGTGAGAAACAATTTGAATTTCAATTCCCTGCTTCCAGCATCTGATTTTCAATATTCTTGGGTAATCAATGCTATAAGTGGATCAAACTGGCTACAACAACAAAGAGTGAGAGGCTATGCGCCAAAAGATGGCGAGATCAGGACTATTGGAAATGGATCTCCATATAGAATAGAATCTGCTATCAATTTTCCATCTGCATCAACATTACACGGAGTAAAAGGATGAGCAATTACTATCAAGATTTTGTAGGACTAAATACATTCTCATATGAACCAAACGGCTGGGACACAGACCAACAGACGAATCCTCCGGGTGCCGCCTATACAATTGAGCGCCTTTCTACCGATCATTTATTTCAAACCGATCTCACAGCCTATACCGATCAGAAGTTCACTGCAAACCAACTTTTTGGGGGTGTAACCCAAAATACAATCGGTAATTATGCCGGTGGGTATGGTATTTTGGGGACGAACAAAAACTTCTACATGGATCTAAGGATAGAAGTGGATAAACCAAAAATCAATCCCCTCCAACAAAGCACATCTTCCTATTTCAATTCTCTCATGATAAAAAGAAATGGACCCTATGGTTTTCCATCTTGGAAACAAATAAGAGTATCCGAAAACCCTTTGTCAAGAAGACAGAGAAAACATAATGTATTTACATACGTGATCGAGCCGGGCGATACCTTTGAAGGCGATGGGGTTCTAACTGGACCTAGAACCGCTAGGTTTGGTAATATAAAAAAAGAAATAGAACCTGTGGTGGTATCAAGTTATAAGCCGTTAGAACTTGTTGGTGGAGTAAGAAATTACAACAGAAGAACCAACAGGTATGAAACTAAAAACATAAAACTAAAAACTTCATTTGACAACGAAACGGTGTTTTTTGCTAATAATTCTATCAACAAATATTATGAAACGATAGAAGAGACAGATCAGAACTATGAAAAGCTGAAGGAACTATATCTAGACGACGGCCTCAATGATGATTCTTCTCCTTTGCAATCTTTTTCTTTGCTAACTTATAAGCAAACTATATGGCCGCAAGCAAAATACACAAACTTGAATAGCACAAGGTCTAGAATTTATTACGAAAGCGGTTTCTGGAAGGACTCAAGAACAGAGAGAACAAGTTTAGATAAGAAAAGTACAGCCGGACAAACTATACCGTCTCAATCTGTTTGGCCATTGGATGTGGCCACAGATTGGTCTTCTCGTGGTGCCCCTACAAGTAGCTTATATTCCGCTGTTCCCGGCTGGAACATTCCATGGTACTACATAGGTGGCGCTAAAAACAATCAATCAGCCGAGATATATTCTGGGTTCAATACCGGTAAAGACGATGGAGTTATACAAATGGGGGCACCAACATCTACTCCAACGCCATCTCTTGGTGGCGCAGGTGTCCTTATGAATACTTATTCTCAACTGAATAGAGGGAGTATCGTTTGGTTCAACAGTCTGATCGCCAACAATCCTTTTGTGTCAAACCCAAGTAGCACTACCACATCAGATTTATTCAATAACGTTGCTGCTCTCAACTATTCTAAAAATGGCCCAACTGCTGCAAGTAAGGTAGACTTTGACGACATACTAACTGCATCCTGTTATTATTCAAGAATACATACATTAAGTACAAAAAAATCACTTATTTGCCCTTCTGGTATGCTCCTTAGCTCTTTAGGTACACACGATAGTACAGAAATGGGCCTTAAAGGTCAATATAGAGCCATACACCTACCGGATTTATTTAATGGCCATGCCAATTGGGATGTTCCAGTTGTTTCCGGAAAAAAGCCTTTTTATGACACATACGAAGATTATGGTTTAGACATAAGATTGAATGCCAAAGGCTACTCAACGGTTCCAGAATTCAGAATAAGTAATCATGTAGAGTTATACGATAAACAGTCGCCCCTCGAGAATTTGCTAAATTGTTTTGAGTTGTCTGGTGCTTTGGAACAAGATTCAAATTCAACAAACAACAAATTTTTTGAAGTGATTTCAAATTCTGATTTTCTAAAAAGTTTTGATGTCATAAAAGAGGACCATAAAGATTTTACCGACCCCTCGATATTGACACTTAGATGCAGTGCTGTCAAAAAGTTTTTGCCATATGATGGATTTTATCCTTGTCAGAGAACCACTGCGATCGCCCAAGAGTTTCAGAGTTCTTATGGTAAGGATATCTCATCAGTGTTATTATCTGGATCGTTGAGTGTTGATGTAGAGTATGGTGCGCAATCAATATTGCAGCCTTTATTTGCTCCCGGTGTATTGTTCAACAGTATAAAAGCAGGCGTGGCTTGTGATTTTCCTATAATTTATCCAGAAGATGAACCCGGATATGGAAGATTTTGCATGCCGGCAACTGGCACGGCGACCTCTATATCTTCCTCTTTCAGTAACGAAGTCCTCTTGCCAAGTAATGGTGGTTTCGGCCTCAGTCACATGATTACAGGATCAAGGTATTCTTTTGAGTCACATAGATGGGACACTATTTTTTCTAAAAGAGTCCCCTTTGAGGCTTTAGTGAACCCAGAGACCCATTTGGCCAGAAGAGAACTTAAAGTACTTGAACCTCACCCATTTTCGTTCCCCACCACAGGGCCGTCAGCCACTTGGGGCGGTAAAGGCGAGCCATTTTTTGTAAAGATGGTAAACAATTTCTTAGCAGAGGTACCAGAATTCTTTTTAGAAGATCAAAATTTTTCTACCTTATCTTCTTTAGAATCATCTAATCCTGAATTTGGTAATGCTGTGTCTGGTTCGTTTTACACTATGCGTGTGAAGATGTTTAGAACTATGGATAAACCAAATCACTATTTGAATAGCACGGTAGGATATACCGGCAAATATAGAAATCTTCCAAGTAGAGACTTCAAAGTTTTTCCACCTCAAGATATGTGGCCCTCTACTGGCGCGAGAGAGACGTTTACAATGTATTCAAGAACGTCAGCGTTTGGGCCTCCTTGCCATGGTCATGGCGGTCCGGTTAACATCACAGCCAGTACATCACTTGGATCGAAACTTCACGGTGTTGGAGGGGGACTATATAAAATAGAGGGTGTTGAATATTTGTTTCCCTCTATTGGATCGCAGGATGGATATAATTTTCCTTATACTCCCCCATATTATCATGGGGAAGGCTGGTGCGATATTATTTTCGAAGCAACAGAAACCAAAAAATATACTTTAGATGAAATAATGTCCGAGTGTGTCAGGTATCCTTACTATAGCAGGTTTTGGTGGCCCGGTGAAAATGACGCATTTAGAGATCTAGTTAATGTCGGCTCAATCAAGAACCAATTCACATACAGTGGGTCTTATGAGGATTATGACACTGGTCCGTGGGTCAGACTATATGGTTCAGCCTCTTCAGGAGTACTTGCTTATGTAGATCCTCGAACCCCAAAATGGCTTGATAGCGGCTCGTTTAATTCTCAAAGCCGAAGGCTTCCTCTCCCTCAAGAATCAGGGATTCAACATCCTTCTAGAGTAAACTACGAAGCAATGCAACTAAAATCTAGCTTAAATATATTTGGTAAAGGTATCCAAAAACAAAGAAATTTAGATTCTGATTTGTTAAATAGGCCAATTGAGGTTTTCGATTCTGCCACCAATAACGCTAAAGCAAGATGGGTAATTCAAACAAAATTTGAAACCCCTATGTTGAATTTCAGTAAATATACAAGTATGCAAAAGGTTGGTTCTCCCCCAAATGAATCTACTGTTACGAGCCCACAGTTTGCCACAGAATCTGTTCCTCGAGGAATGTGGCATCAATATGGTGAAATTCCGGCAGCTAATCAAGGCGTTTATATGCAAGTTGATGATATACCAAGAGATTGGGTTTTAGGCGCTCTCAGAGTACCTCCTTCGAGAGAAAAAAAGTTTCATAAGTCATTAGCGGACTTAGTCGGCTTCAATAAAGAGCCAAAAAAATTAGGCAAAGTTGCTTCTGGTAAAAAAATATTTGAAGCCGTAGTGGCCGTTCCTTTCATTGAGGAAAATAATACTCGAAAGTTTTTTACTATACCCCGAGCAGATATAGATAACACTATTTCTGCTTTGAAAAGAGAAGTTGAGCCGGGTGTCTTTGTTGCTGGTGGTCCGCCGAATGTCGGAAATACCATTATTGATTTAGTCAAAAAAATGAAAAGATACGTATTTCCTCCTTTTATGGATTTTGTTAGGTACAATTCGATTCAGCCTTTTGCTATGTATATATTTGAATTTACACATACACTTTCAAAACAAGACTTGGCTGATATTTGGCAAAACGTCTCGCCGGAGGTCGCAAGAACATATGAACATGCAGAGGCATCCATATCCCATGAGTTATTGGCTCATGAATTACTTGGTGGCGGTGCCGTGGTGAAAAATGGGAAACTAGATGACAACGCAAAAGGTAATGAAATACCCAGTAACATCAGATGGATGATATTCAAAGTGAAAAAGAGAGCCAAAACTAAATATGAAGACAAAGTCGTTGCCAAGAGTGGTGCTTTGCATAAGCCTGCTCTTCTAGCCTCTGAACAATCACAAGAAACAAAAGATAAAGAAAGTAGAGGTATCGATACAGAAATTACTTACAACTGGCCGTATGATTTCTTTTCTTTAGTGGAACTAGTTAAAATCGATGCGGAGATAACATTTTCTGATATCGAAAACGACGATAAAGGGAACAAATCTATAAAAACTAAAAAAGCAAAACCTAAAGAGTTCTCAAAGGACATATCAAAGGCTAGAGGAAAATAATGTCATTTTTCAACAAAAAAGAAGATGTAATATCTATAGAATTGACACCATACGGTAGGAGTTTGTTATCTGCTGGAAAGTTGATGCCTGAGTATTATGCTTTCTTTGATGATGATATTTTATATGATGCAGAAGCCGCAGGCTTTTCAGAACTTAATAATGAGATTTTCCAGAGAATCATAGAGGAAACCCCTAGATTGAGACCACAAAGAGATGTTACATCTGTTGAAAATAATATTTTCAACTTTGAGAGATCAGAAGAAAACAGTAGACCTCACACGAAAGCAAAACTAAATTATTATTCAGAACCGCTCGGTACTTCAAGTCAAGTTAGTGATGACGGCCCATCTTGGAAAGTAACTTTGTTACAAGGTGAAATAACTGGGTCGATAGCTACCCAATTGTCAGGCTCTGATGTATATATGAGACAAATACCTCAAATAAATTGTGATATAGAGTACACGATGCAAATTAGGAACGAAGCAGATGATCCTCCGGTTGCTGGTCAGTCAGTAACTCCGACAGCACCCGTTTCTAGCGTCTTCAATGATGGCACCTATGTTGAATTAATCGAGGAACAAGTCCTAGCGCAGATCAAAGAGAATGAGGGTTTTCTTTTCAAAGATGGAGTAGAGGTTGAAGTATATCTCTTCGATGACACAGAGCAAGAAAACCTTATACCTCTAAAGTTTCTTCCGGAACAAAATAGAATAGTAGATGGCTTTCTAATAGAAGAGGAGCTGGCAAATATAGACATTACACCAGAGTATGTTGAATATTATATCAATTTCAATGTGGATAACGAAATATCTAAAGAAGATATCTGCAAGGGTGTAAGTAAACTAAAATCTTTAGATTTACAAGTTGGGATTGAAGTTGAATGTGAAGACACAAGCTCAGTAGATTATAATATATACGGAACTAGAGTTGGAAATAGTGATTTGGAGATTTGTGATTAATGGCTAGTCAATTAGTTGGTTTAGAGAACTTACCGAATGTTTACATAAAGAAAATAACCTTGGAAGACAATACTTCCCAAGTATTTACAGCATCTGTAAATCTTGAAATTTTAGACAAAATGCAGTCTGGAAGGTTCATATGGTCAAGCGATGAAACATTAGGAAAATTTTTACGAGTGTGCCTGATATCTACTACAAATACAACTCTGACACAGATACTGACCAGAGGAGTTATCGAGCCGTTGCCCAACAAGGTCACCTCACTTGATAGTTACGATCCCTCAACAACATCAATTCATACATTTTCAATACCACAATTCAGAAAAGACCGAATACTAAACACCAACCACTATAGAAAAAGCGTATCGTTTGATATCCCAGACGAAGGGAACTTTACAATATTTGCGTTTGTTTTTTTAGACACAGTTGAGGTTCAAAACCACTGGGGAATTGACCTATCTCAAGATTTAGGAAAATATTTCGGAGCAGTCTCGTCAGAGAAAATTTTAGAAAATGGCGTAATTCCTAGGACTACAAATTTATTTGTGAATCCTGATAACACATTATGGACAGGGCCGGTACATTATCATCCCCAAAATGGTTACATGCAAGGATCAGTGCACACCTCCGAGGTGCATGAGAGACTTTCCATTATGAGAGTGGATAATCTAAAAATATTAGACAATAGAAGCATAGAATATGAATCAAAGCAGAAAGTTGAGCAACAGCAAAACCCGATAATCAGTGAGGCATATTACTCAATGGATACTTTTGACAATTTGACTGGTGTATTTTATTTGAATATCAGGGAGCTAGCGCTTTCAAAAACAAAATATGGTGCAAAAATCTTACGATTCAGTCAAAAAATGTTTGACAAATATATGCAAAGTATTAGTATAAACTCTATCTCTGTTATAAGACAGCAAATAAAAACAAGAAGAGGAGTAAACAAGCTCGGTTCGCCATCTGTTGAGATTATGAAGGTTAGTAGTTATGAATATGTCGACACTAGTTTAGATACTGCCATAGGTGAGTTTGCTAGCACTGATTTACTAAAAGAAATGCATTTCAATTCAGATAAATCAGTTAGGTATTTTTCTTTTATAGATAAAACAAGAACCTCCGGTATCAAATCGGAATACACATACAGGGTGGATATTACTTTTGTAGACCGTTCTCAAAACTTTATGAATACAGAAATGCAAGGCATATCCGAGAATCTTACAAAACTCAAGAACGTTGTCAATTTCTTATCAAGCCCAGCAAGATATGACAACACTTTGAAACAATTGAGGCCACAAACAGTAATGCCCGAAAATATACCTCAAATAGTACAAAAATATTACGATGGTTTTTCTATGATTTATGATGTAGAGCCTACTGTTTTGAATCAATCGATATCAAATAAATTATACTCGATGAGTTTGGGTAATTATACTAAAAATACCGGTGAAATTTTCCTGAATGAATACGAAGATATGATGAACATTTTCAATACAAATTTCAAAATAGTCGCGTCACAAGGAACATCAGGAAGAGCAACTAATATAAAGAAATCAAATATGCCAAACTATATTTCTTTATCAAAAAACTTCTCAGAAATAATAAAATTCAGCGATTATCGTAGATCATATGATTATTTGGGATCTATGATAGAAGGGATATCGGTCTTATCTAGAAGTGATTTTGCGCAGAGATCGGTAGGAGAAGTAGCTAAGTTTTTTGATGGCTCTAAGAGTTATCAATCGGATGACTTTGCCATGCTTGACGCGTCTGTTTCTTCTGCTGTAACAGACTTCACTAAGTCTAAGTCTATGTACTTTACTCCAAACAAATTCAAATATAAAGACGAAAAGGTAGATTTATCCAATTTGTCTAGAATCGACACGTCGAAATTATCAAAAGTTTTTGTCAAATCAAGTTTAGAAATGAGGATTGAGCCAAAAAAACAATTCCGAAGAGCGTTCAAGAAAAAGAAGAAAGTAGGTGTGCCAAAATTGAGAACTAAAAAATTCAAGTTCCCAACAAGAAATAGGAAGGTTTTTACTTTCAAAAATGTTCGTAATGTAATTAAAGTCAATGAATTGATAGAAGATGTAGATGTTACCATTGATAGTGTAGAATATCTAGGGGACCAATCTCAATTTATAAACTTGAAAGATGCCGAGGCATCGAAGGAAGAAAAACAAATCCTAGAAGAAATAGAGCAAGTAGCAGAAACAATAGACAAGATAGAAGCCACTAGCGTTCCTAGAAACAAAAATTTGTTTGATATTACCACTCCAAATAACGTTGTTGATAATTTCATCAACTCCTCTAAATTCTCAACAGAAAAAATGAAAAAGACTCCGCTTGCTTTCAAAGCACTAGTGGCTTCTAGATCTGCCGCTGCTAGAAACAATATATTGGATTCTGATGTAGACATCCTGAAAGACACGGACACCAGTCCAGCGACCGAAATGGTTTTTCAAGCCACTCAAAAAGTTCAAATGCTAGCAGGATTTGAAAAGAACAAATATGGAGTAAGTATGTTTTCTAAACCCATCTGGATGGATATGGACCCAACTCTATTGACAGAGAAAAGCAGCGTAATATGCAAAATGACATACGTAGAGATGCCAGAGATAGGCATGCAGCCTTCTCAAGATTTCAAGTTTGCTGTAACAGATCAAGTTTTTATTTTATCTGATTCTGACGTATATAGTAAGAAACATTCTGATTCCACAGAAACAAACGAACAAACCAATCAATTGAATATAAATGATGATTTGTCAACTAAAATTATTTATGCAACCACAAATGTTGTGGTACAAAACCCTAATAAATCAATGTCTAATACAACCAGCAAACCAATGACTACAAATAATAACAGTGCCGGAACAACTACGTCAGTACAAGGTACTGGTGCTGGAGTGCCTACTCCTGCGTCTTCTGCCTTCACCGGTGGCTATACTGGCGGCAGTGGTGGAGGTTACTAATGTCAAAAATAAAATTAGCAGACGTGTCTGAGGACAACCTAAGAGTTTTATTAGCAAAAGCAAGAGAAGTTTCTCTCAATCTTGATGGTACTACGACTATAAAATATCGTTCCACTCCCAAATTCAATATGAAAGTTCAGTCGAAAATAATTGAGAATGCTGGTATTTTTACCACCGAAGTCTCGACTTTACGACTTGATCCTGTAGATAAAAACCAAAATATCGAAGATTTAGTTATAAACTCTATCACAACAGGTGTGGAATATACTGATCATTATGTGACACTATCAGAGTTAGAAAATAGCATCGGAGAGCAAACAAAAGACGCGAGATCCTATGTTACCATTTACGACTGCAGCAATCATTTTAATTACATAAATGATGAATACGAAAATCAGGTCGGATTAGTGTCAGAGTTGATTATACCCCCTTACTTCCAAGATGTGACAATAGAGGATTTCAAAGAAATGAATACTGGTCGGTCTCCTTTTGTATTAACAAATAATAGAAGCAAGAATATTGTGGTGCCACAAAATAATAGTGGATCTAGTTTGAATTTAGAAAAATTTCCTTACTATAATGAATTGAAAATAGTGTCAAAAGTGAATAATAAGTTTTGTAATTTTATACAAGACATAGATATCTTTGATGATTTTCTTGGCTCCTATGTAAAGGGTGACAAAAATCAGGTAGAGTTTAACATAGAGCAAAACCAAGACGTTTCCGAAGCAGTTGCGATACCTGTATTTGACTTATCTAGTTGGGTACAATCCCCGTCTTTCTCTGTGCTCGATGGGTACTACCCATATGACGAAAAATCCTTACTAGACTCAGACATGATCAAGAATTATAAGAAACTCTTGCTCTCTGGTTACTTTAGGAATATTTCAATTAGCGGCTTTAGATCTTATGAGGATATACTGAAAGGCGTAGAAAGTCACAGGGAAGATTTTGTCTACTCAGTTGAAAAATGGACTAATGTACCCGTTGGGGGAGCCTTGCAAACTTTTTATATACCAGCAGTAAAAGACTCTATGAAACTGTACGACACACAGATCATGCATGGCAAGAAATATATATACAAGTGCACAGCGCACTATATCATAGTGGGCAACAAATATAGGTATGAAAATTTGCAAATAAAATATGAAGGAGATGTACCGTACGTTACCGTTGATGTTATTAATATGCCGAATATTGTTATAGCACCAGTGGAATTGTTTCAGAAAGATAACTTAGTTTTACAAAGGCCACCGATGGTACCACAAGTAAAATTTGTCACCGAAAACAATTCATCTAAAAATATCAATATTTACTTATCAGCCACGGGCGGAAAAATGGAATCCTTTTTTCAAAAAATATTTCCTGAAGATGAAAAACAAGCCAGCGATTTGACCATATTAGGAAACCAGATTATTCATTTCGAAGACTATGATGAATCTGCAGAGTATGAGATATATAAAAGCTTAGAGCCACCTATGTCTTACGCAGATTTCACAAAACAAGACAATATAAGAATGCCATTCAAATCGTCAGATGCAGTCTATATTGATGCAGTAGTCCCCAATAGAAAACTATACTATATGTTTAGAAAATTGAACTCTAAAGGATTAGTATCGAACCCAACTACTATTTATGAAGTGGAATTGATTATAGATGCTGATGATTCTAAAGTGGTCGTCGACAGATATAGATTTCCAAAACCAGTAACAAAACAAAACTCTAAAACATTTAGAGAACTATTTCAAATATTACCATCAATCGAGCAAGTTTTGTTTGATGACGAACAGCCGATTGTAATTGGTAAAAACTCTTTGAGGGGTACTATTGATAATTTGACTTTGGGAGTTGAAAGTAATTCTGTATGGGGAAGAAAGTTCAAGTTTAGATTTAGATCTACGACAACTGGTAAACTTTTAGACTGTAATGTAACCTTCAAATTGACAAAAAATAAATCAAAAGAAGATTTTTAAGTAAATTCTATTTATTATGATAAACATCGGGAGATAAAACATGGGATTTTTAGACAACAGTGGAGACATTATTTTGGATGCTGTCTTAACTGATCATGGGAGAAAAGAATTATCTAAGGGAGACGGCTCCTTTCAGATTACAAAATTTGCCCTAGGAGATGAAGAGATTGATTACTCTCTCTACAACAAAACTCATCCAAGCGGTAGTGCTTACTACGATTTAGAAATTCTACAAACACCGATTTTAGAATCCTTCACAGATAATGCAGCGTCGATGAAGACACACTTGCAAACATATACAGACTTAGAATTATTATTCCTACCAGTCCTAAGGTTGAACGAGACAGATAGAAAAACCGAAAGAAGATCTAATGGTAGTTTTTACGTTGCAGTCAACAGAGAAACAGAGGACAACGATGGAAGTTCTACCACTCTCACCGGTGTGGCAAGAGATTCAGACGGTAAAGAAAGAAAAGGTTTTATCTTTGGAGAATCTTTGGTCGGAACATTTGTAAAATTAGACCAAGGCTTGAACACCACAGAAATATCTCCGAAAAGAAGGTTAGACTCAGGACTAATGGAAACCAGTTATACTATTCAAATTGATGATAGGTTGGGTAAACTAGTAAGCACAGCAGGAGATCTTGCATCTCCAGATTACATCGATGATGATCATATTGCTTACTATACAATGGATTTAGGAGATGCTTTTGTTTCTAGAATCACAGATGACACAAACTCACCTTCGCAGGTAATCAGAGGCCCAAGAGGCACTAGTGTAGAATTTAGAATCCAAGCCTCTATGGACTTGAATACTAGTTCTTACTTGTTCACTACTCTGGGTGCGACTGAAGATTTGGATAGCAGAACTGCCACTGGTTCACCTAAGAGCACAGTGCTTTACATTGATTCAAATGTAAGAGTAATGGGTGTAAAGACAGGTGTGTTTTTAGATGTGCCAATTAGATATGTAAGATTACAATAGGAAATTAAAATGACTTATAAACCACTAAATGCTAGCGATACAGTTTCTACCAGAACTTTATTACACGAAGCAATACCTCTGACAGGTACAATAGTCTCAGGTACCTACTCAGACGAAAATATAAAAAACTTTGCTCATGGAATGTTCCAATCAGTATATGATTATCCTTATCTAAGTTCATCTGCTAATCACATTTTTGATCTTACTCTCGGAGTTCATGCGCAAGGTTTAGCGACTAGCGTTCAAACAAGTAAAAAGAAAAACATTTACAACCAAATGGCCCAAGTCTTAATGGGCTATGATGCTACTGGTTCTGTGCAAAAGTTTGATGAAGATGGGGACCTGTTGGGCTCTGGTCAAAAACTGAATGAGGTGTTTATTGTTCCTTTCTCTAGACTTCTCTCGAAAGACGAAATCAAAAAAGAAACTTTTGAATTGACATTGGGGGTTATGCCAAGTTACTTTGATCCGATGGAAAGAACTTTAGTAATATCCGACTATGGAGCATCAACAGAATATAGGGTAAATTCACCTGTCGGCGAATACGGTATTTTGTATGCTAGGGATGGACGACTAAACACAGGTTCTTCAAATCTAGATGCATCTAGTACGCATAAAGTAAGTGTTGGTGGTGTTGACTCTTGGTATGCTGGGTTACTGTTTTATCAGGCAGGGGTTATGGTCCTTACCGCTTCTTTATTGCAAAATGGAGGAGATTTACTAGATGTAGGGGCAACTTTAGAATTTGAAAGGGACGGGACAACTATTGATGCTTCCATCCCCACTACCTCAATATCAGGTGCCGCTGATGATTTTAGAAGAAGAATAAAAAATATACAATTCAACAACACGACAGAACTCAACTCTACTGTTTATTTCTGTAGGGCTAATCACAATGAATTCAATTATTCGTCAAACCCGACTTATGTCAATGAATCTAAGGTGAGAGTAAAGACTCAGGCGACAGATGACCCTGTATCTTATATAACAACTGTTGGTCTTTATAATGATAACAATGAACTGATGGGAACCGCCAAATTGAGTGAACCATTGAAGAAAAATCCTTCAACTGAATATACGATCAGAGTTCGTTTGGATTACTAGGATGTTATGTCATACTACAAATTCAAACAGAATGATATATTCATAAATACGATTGAAGCCAACCCGGATGTAAAATTTTACATTCAGAGCGGCTCCATTTATATAAATGACACAAATTATATATCAGGCGCATATTCTGATAACATCACAGGTGTGCCAAAGAACTTTATATCAGTGTATGAATACAATATCAACAGAGATGAGGATCAGAGAATATACCCTTTTATCGTCAAGGGTGGGCAAAAAAATACATTCAAGAACCTTTCCAAGACAGACTGGAATACTCAATTCAACTATAGCGGTAATCAAATAACATCAAGTTATAATTTATCTTCAAGTATTACCAGATATCTAGTCGCAAATGTAAACACTGTTACTACGCACCCTTTGGGTAACAGGACTGACAGACTGAATTCGTTCTTTTTGAGATCACTAAAGAACGTTATAAACCACTATAGATATATGTCGCCTCATTATGATTTTGATGAATATTATACCGGCCCCACAAACCTAATTTCGATCCCGTCTTTGTTTTATGGCTCTTCTATAAAAAAGGGAAGTGTTAGTTTGAAATACTATATATCTGGAACTCTTGCAGCAGAAGCTGTTGACTCAAGGTTCAATGGCGAATTGGTTCAAGTATCTGGTTCAACTGTTGGTTCTATAGTTGGTACTGTTTTGTATAATGAAGGAATACTGTTGCTCACCTCATCTGCCGCTATCGACTCAACTGCTATTGATTATGAAAGTTCTGTCGAATCTTCTTGGATCAGATTTGGCTTCGGAGCAAACGATGGCGGGACGATAGCAAACACAACTCTTTCGGCCTCTTATTCAATTGATTTCAAAGGTACGTCACATCTACAAACAATGACTATGATGGCAAAAGCACCGGTGTCACAACTCAATCATTCCAATAACCCAACTTATCTAAGCAATTCAGTCGGTAGTCTAAAAAATGTTTCAACTGGTTCGTACGAATACACCGAGGGCCGTAGATATATCAAGAATATAGTGTCTGCTAGTTATACAGATGAACCTCCACCTTTTGCAAAAGAAACATATATCTCAAAAATTATCCTTTATGATAAAGACAGGAATCCAATTGGTGTTGCTAAACTTGCAACTCCCATAAGAAAAACAACAGAAAGAGAATTTATTTTCAAATTAAAACTTGACTTGTAATGTGTTTCGTGTTATCTTATATAAGAGGTGATAATGTTAGAGATTATATATAATTTATTTTTCCCAAGCAAAGAAAAGAAAATACAGAAACAGATAAAAAACAACTATGAAAAAGCCATAGAATTCCAAAGAAACGGTAATATAAAAGGCTATTCAATATTGATGAATGAAATAGCAAACCTTGAAGACGAACTACAGAGGCTAAAAAATGATTCTGGGAATTGATGTAAGCACGTCTAAAATTGGGTACTGTGTTATAGACGATAATCAAAAACTTCTGGAGGTACACTTCAAAAAACTAAAAGAAAACACTTTAGAGGAAAAAGCGAGCGCTTTCTTTTGTAATGAGATGCACGACATCAAAAGAAAATATAAAATAAAAGAGATAAGAATCGAAGAACCTTTCACAATGTTCTCGGGCGGACGCACGACAGCAGGTACTATGAGCAAACTTCAAAGGTTCAACGGTATGATTAGTATCCTTGTGTTTAGATGCTTCAAGCGTGTACCCATACTTGTTCCGTCAAGATCAGCAAGATCAAAGTGTGGAATCAAAATCAAACGTGGTGAAGATACAAAAAAGAAAATTATTGAATGGGTAAAAAATGAATATCCAAAAGATTTTATTGTTGAACTAACCCGCCATGGAAATCCCAAGCCCGGGACTGATGACATGGCTGATTCAATTGTCGTAGCATTGTCTCACTTTTCTACTTGACAACAACTACTTAACGCGTTACATTATATATTATCATGCACTAGGAGGACACATGGACATGGTTACTGTATTGATACCCGGCGGGTTCAAGCCGCCTCACGTAGGGCACTACAAATTCTTTATGCACTATATTAACAACCCAGAAGTTTCCGAGGTCAGGATTTTCTGTGGAGAACGTCAACGAAAAGTTGGCGATGACTTCTCAGTCTCTATAGAGCAAGCAGAAGCCGTTCTAAGGCTTTACGGAATCTTAGATAACCCAAAGGTCGTCTATCAACGTGCGAAGGTAAGAAAGGGCCAAAATGGACACTATACGAACCCCTTTGCAGATGTGTATGATTGGGCTGAGGAAAATCACGACAAAACAGAAAATCAAATTTCCCTAGGGCTTTCTTCAAAGGACACAGGGTATCAAGCAGGGTTCTTGGGATATTTCAAATCCTTCGCTAACATTGTTGAGATCCAACACACCTACGAACAAGAACATCTTGTCTCGGCGACAGAGTTTCGAGGAGCCTTAGCGGCAGGAAATTCAATTAAAAAATTCATCCCCGAGCATGTGGAAGAAGAAGAAATAATTAAAATTTTTTCTTGACAAACCCTCTCAGTATGTTACATTATAAATAGGACGAACACAATGGTGCTGTAGTTCAGTTGGTTAGAATATCTGCCTGTCACGCAGAAGGTCGCGAGTTCGAGTCTCGTCAGCACCGCCATATCAGAGGACAACATGAATAACAAACGAAAGATAATAACCGACATACTCGGTTCCTATCGCCGTGCTGGCGATGAACACCTATATTCCTGCCCGTTTTGCAAACACCACAAGAAAAAGATGTCGGTCAATTTTTCGATCAACTCTTACAAGTGTTGGGTCTGCGATGTTCGAGGCAAGAACATTTACCGACTTGTAAGAAAGTTTGGAAATTATCAACAAAGACAAAAGTATCTTGAATTACAGGGAAGATTAGATTTGTCTGAGTTTGACAATTTCTTCAGTCAACTGAGTGGTGTTGAAGAAAGACAAGTCATAGAATTACCAGAAGAATTTATATCTCTTTGCAATAAACACTTGCCTATAAAGTCTAAAAAACCTTTAGAATATCTAAGGGGACGCGGCATAAGCAAAAGAGATATGCTAAAGTGGAAAATGGGCTTTTGTCATAGAGGGAAGTACGGAGGAAGAATAATCATACCTTCATTCAACGATGAAGGTAATTGTAATTATTTTATTGCTCGTTCTTATGTTGGGCACCACCGCAGGTACTTGAACCCTCCATGTGGAAGAGATATTATCTTCAACGAACTTAATGTCGATTGGGATGATCCTGTAATTTTAGTCGAGGGGGTATTCGATGCAATTGTTGCCGGTGACAATGCGATACCCATATTGGGCTCAACCCTACGTGAAGACTCAAAACTATTTCAGGCAATAGCAATACATGACTCACCAATATATATTGCTTTGGATGCCGATGCTGAAAAGAAATCGAGATGGATTATAAATTCTTTGATGAAATATGATTTAGAAATAAAAAAATTAAACATCGGCTCTTATGAAGACATAGGTTCCATGTCTAGAGCCGTATTCAAGCAAAAAATAGAAATAGCAGAGGAAGTCGACAACGACCTTTATTTCTTAGAAAAACAACTTAAAAACATTTAGGAGGCACCTATGGGTGGAAATATATTCAAGGGCTACGCGAAGCCAATAGTTCGCGAAAACATTAGACCAACACTAAAAAAGTACATTGATCATTTGTCTTATATCTTTCCTAAAAAAGCACATGTGTTCAAGAACTTTCACCCTGTTGGTAGTGTCGGTAAAAAAGACGTTTCCGGGGATATGGATTTGGCTTTAGACTTCAATCTATTATTTGATGGAGAACCTTATAATAAACAAGAACTAGCAGAGTACAGGATACTATATGATGAGTGGGAATCTTTGTACAAAAAAATAAAATCTAGGGCGAGAACAAGCACTGATGAAATGTGCAAACTAAAGTCTTTTTTGAAATTGATAGCGGACCCCATCGCATCTGAGGGGATTATCCATATTGCAGAGAGTAAAACAACAAACGGTAACATATTTACGATGTTTCCTCAATATGATTATTATGGCATTAGAGAGTCATATGTTCAAATTGACTGGATGATTGGTAACCTACCTTGGCTAAAGTTCTCTTATCACTCTGGTGAGTCGGGCAGCCTCAAGGGCCTCCACAGGACGCAACTGATGGTCGCTATGTTATCTTATAAGGGGTTTACGTTTTCTCATTTGCACGGAATAAAAAATAAACAAACACAGGTGTTTGTTGCTAAAACTCCGGCGGAAGCAGTTCAATTGTTTTCCCAGTTATACGGAAACTTTGACGCTGATGACTTTCATAATTTTTTGAGAATACATCATTTTTTAGAGAAATATTGCTCCGAAGAAGAGTATGGTAAGATAATAAGGTCTTACTTGAAAATTCTTGATTCCGCAAAGGCAAAAACCCCAGTGGTTCTACGGAGGTTCAAATATGAAAATTCTTGATTTACACGGTGTTAGGCACTATGATGTTAATGATAAATGTCACCTTTTTATCAATGACAATTGGGGGCAAGAAATGAAAATTATAACTGGTAATTCTTTGATGATGAAAAGAATTGTTTCTAAAATTTTGGATTTTTATCAGTTAAGTTATTCGCTTGACAACCCACACCAAATGGGTTATATTATAATAAGAAAGTAATGGAGGACACATGACTACTTTTGCACATATTTCAGATACACATATACGAAACTTAAAATACCATGACGAATACAGGATTGTATTCAAGGAAATCTATGATCAATTACACCAAGATCAACCTGATTACATAATTCATACTGGTGATATGGCTCACACAAAGACCCACTTATCTCCCGAATATTTTGAATTAACATCGGAGTTTCTTAAGAACTTAGCGGATATTGCGCCGACTTATATTATTCTTGGAAACCACGATGGCAACCTTAAGAATGAAAGTCGCCAAGATGCAGTTACGCCGATTATAGAAGCGCTCCAGCATCCTAACTTACATCTTTTGAAAGATTCGGGAGAGACCCAATTGACAGATTCGATCTGCCTAAATGTCCTCTCTGTTTTTGATCGAGACAATTGGGTCTCTCCCTCTGATAAATCCAAGGTAAACATTGCGCTTTACCATGGTGCTATCATGGGGTGCCAAGTTTCTGATGGGTGGGCTCTTGAAAATGGCGAAGATGAAGTTGATATCTTCAAGGACTTTGATTTCGCTATGCTCGGCGATATACACAGGACTCAATATTTAGATGAAGAAAAAAGAGTTTGGTACGCCGGATCAACAGTTCAGCAAAATTTCGGTGAGTCCCTAAGAAAGGGATATCTTCTTTGGAATATACGAGATAAAGATAAGTTTTCTATCGAAAAAAGATTATTCGTCTCTCCTCGGCCATTTTACACCGTAGAGATCAATAAAGATGGAACTTTGCCAAAAATAGATGTTCCAAAGAACGCTAGACTTAGGCTTGTTTCTAATTATAATTTACCTTTAGTAAAACTTAGGAGAGCATGTGATTATGCAAATCTTAAGTGGCACCCTTATTCTGTCAATTTTGTTAATAAAGCCGGGTATTCACATCAGGATACCGTGGAAGCAGATGGTGAGCGTATAAATATGAGGGATCAAAATACTCAAGAAAAATATATTAAGGCATTCTTATCAGATAAAGAAATTTCACCTGAGGTTTTGGATAGGGTTTTGGAATTGAATCGTAAATATTCTAAACAAATAGAAGGCTCTGAGGAGGTTTCTAGAAATATTGTGTGGAAGTTGCGTAAAATGAAATGGAATAATCTATTTAACTACGGCGAAAAGAATGAAATCGATTTCGATAAGCTAAACGGCCTCGTTGGGATCTTCGGAAAAAATTACTCTGGAAAGTCTAGTATCATAGATGCGGCTTTATTCGGTTTATTTAATGCAACATCTAAAGGAGAAAGAAAAAATGTTCACATCATCAATCAAAATAAGCAAAAGGCTAAGTGTCAACTCCAGATCGGAGTTGGTGATGATACCTATGAGATTACTAGAAATCTCGAAAAATACGAAAAAACATCAAAAGGTGCCAAGTCGAATGAAGCAAAGACTGAATTAGACTTTACTCGCTATGCCCTTGGGGAGCATTTTGAAAGCAAAAATGGTACGACACGAACAGAGACAGATAAAAACATACAAAAGACATTTGGAACATTTAGTGATTTTCTGATCACTTCTATGGCATCACAAACAGATGCTTTTGGTTTTATCAACGAAGGGTCAACAAAGCGTAAAGAGATTCTTGCTAAATTTCTTGATTTGAAAATGTTTGAGGCCAAACACAAACTAGCCAAAAAGGACTCTTCCGAAATGAAAGGTGTGATCAAGCACCTCAATTCAATCGATTGGAGAAAAAAGCTACAATGGTCTCGAGAAGCACTGATTGAAATAAAAGAAGAAGTAGCTGACCAAACTGATTTATGCGAAAAGCATGCGGCCCGTGTAAATGAACTTGGTGAAGAAAGAAAAACCATTCAAGATCAATTGGATTCTGTTGGTACTGACTGGGTGGACATTGACGAACTTAAAAATAACCTTTTAAAGAAGGAAAACAGTCTCTCTGTTGCTTCTGAGTCAGTAATCAATGGCGAGAGTAGGCTCAAAAAATTGATTGCCTTGAAGATACGATTACGCTCTTTTATTGACGGATTCGATGCTGATTCAAGACAGTCTCAAGTTGAAAAACACAAAGTTCTTTTAAAAGATATTTCAATTATAGAAAGAAACATCCGATCAACTAAGATGGAAATAGCCAATTATCAAAACAAAATTGACTTACTCCACGACCATGAATACGACCCAGATTGCCAATACTGTTCTAATAACCAGTTTGTTAAAGAAGCAGAGGAGGCAACGACTCTAATTGAAAAATCCCGAGATACCTTAAGAGGCTTTGAGTATGATTTGGGGTTAACTAGCGAGAGAAAAGATGCAATCAATATTGCTTATCTTAATGCAGAACTGCAAGATTACGAACTAAAAACTAGAGAGGTAAAAACAAATGAAGTACAAATACAAAAGATTAAAGCACAAATTGAGGCAAACGAGAGTAAAAAGGCTCTTGCGGAAAAGGAGATCGAAGAAATCAACTCAAAGATTGACCACTACTATGAGAACCAAGAGGCTTACGAAAATTTAGAATCCCTACAAAGAGATCTAAAGGCAATCAACTCAACGATATCCAATAAAGAAAAAGACATCAGCAGATGCAATAAAAAAGTTCTCAGCTTAATGTCTGAGGAAGGAGCTACACGCCGCCAAATAGAGGAAGCCAGAGAGAAAATTCGTCAAATAGATGATGCCGAAAAGGATTACATTGCCTACGATCTTTTCAGTCAAGCAATGCATGCTAATGGTGTTTCGTATCAGGTGATAAAATCTATGTTGCCAATAATCAATGCGGAGATATCTTCTATTCTAAATTCGCTTGTGAATTTTGAAGTATTTTTTGATAACGTTGGGGATAGACTAGAGATCTACATTAAGCATCCAAAGTATGATCCACGACCTCTGTCAATGGGATCCGGCGCAGAGAAGACGATTGCATCTATGGCTATACGTCTTGCTCTAATCTCGGTGACCAATTTACCAAAAAGCGAACTATTTATACTTGACGAACCAGCAACGGCATTGGACGAAGAACATATGGAAGGGTTCATTAGACTCTTGCAAATGATCAAAGGACAATTCAAGACGGTTCTATTGATTTCCCATCTGGAATCTCTCAAAGATATTGTCGATATGACAATTGACATTCAGAAAGTAGATGGCTACGCAAAGGTAAAAATATAATGGAAGAAGAAAAGAAAGTAATGATACAAAACGAATTGTATCTTAAGAATAACGAGAAAGGAATCCTTGATTCCGTTCAAGAAAAAGTCGCAAGTCGTAAGTTACTTGTTTTTCTGACAGCGACCGCTCTTATGCTCTGGGCAGGACTAGATCCTGACATCTGGGGTATGGTGGCGGTTTGCTACATTGGTGGTCAATCTGTTATTGACTTCGCTAAATCTTGGAAACACGGAGGATAAAAAAATGGAAAATTTACATAAATGCTGCGGTGGTTGTTGCCCATGCTGTAAATGTCCAACATGCGTTGAGGAATAATATGGCAACGTGGGCTAAAATAAAACTATGGTGCTTCCATAACTGGAGATTTCTAGTTATTGGGGGCGCTATACTTTTAGCCTACCTCCTTGGAGGTAAAAAAGTCAAGGCGCTTGAGACCCAATTATCAATGGCTCGCGACCTTTATAAAAAAGAAAGAGACGCTATCGAAGGTGCCTCAGATAAAAAATCAGAAATGCTCACGGTAGCAAATCTAAAATACCAACGAGCCCTAGAGATTGCACATAAAACTGCTATGGAGTCAAGCGACCATGCTGAACTGATCAAAGCAGAGAGAATCCGAAGACTCGTCGAAGACAACAGAGAGAACCCAGAAGAGATTGATCGCATACTCAACGAAGAATTTGGCATCCTTGTTATGGACCCAAAGGATAAGTCGTAATGCTACTATTCTTGCTTTCCACAGCATTAGCAGAGCCCTTGATGGTTCACCTTGAGGAAGGCGAATCAGCACCCTTTCCCGGTCGTCTAATGAATGATGAGGCGGTGGCCAACATTATTGCTGGTCGAGAGATGTCCGCTGAGCAGTGTGAGATTCAAAAAGAATTTCAAGTTTCTCTAACAAAGGCAGAATTACAATTACAAATAGACTATTTAAATGCAGAATTAGAAACAGAAACGATCAAAAGCTCAACACTGATGGAACTTCGCGATCAAGAAATCGCCTCGCTCCGAAAAGAAATAAAACCGAATAAAACTATGTGGGCTTTTTTTGGCGGCTTTTTGTTAGCCTCTGGGACATCACTGGGGACTTATTACGCTGTGAGGAATATTGATGCAAATAACTAAAGAAAAGTTGAAAAAAATGATCGAAGAAGAGATACAAAAATCAATTGATGAAGGTTTGTTTGATTTTTTCAAATCTGATGAAGAAAAAAAGAAAATTAGATTGATGAAGGCATTCAACAAAATGAAAAAAAGAAAAGAAAAAGGTTTGCCTGTTATCGATCGCTCTTCCGAAGAAGAAATAGACAGAATGGAAAGAGAAAACAAAGAAATGTTTTTACAGTTATGGTCACAAATGTCTACCAAAGAAAAGATAGAGTTTCTTAAAAAAGACCCCGAGACCGCTAAAAAATTCTTGAAGGAGAAAAAAATGAAAATAACAAAAGATCAACTAAAGCAAATCATAAAAGAAGAGCTAGAAGAAATGATGGGTGGTCGCGAAGGAATGAGGTTCCCAGAATACAAAATGCCAGAAGTAGCAAAGGAACTTGAAGCGGCTTACAATTCTGATTTGGGAGGCACAGCAGCCCCAAACTATCAAGCACTAGCGGGAAGATTTATTTCACCCGGCACAGTTTATAAAATGGAAGACTACATGAACATGTTACAGTTCAGAGAAGATGATTGGCGAGAACTAAACCCGTCAAAAGACTCC
>Ga0098043_1000107_pt1 | contig 26228 bp, 30 predicted proteins | sample 9B_taG_FD_92581 | JGI IMG/M metagenome (GOLD analysis project Ga0098043, IMG submission 92581) | Marine viral communities from the Subarctic Pacific Ocean - 9B_ETSP_OMZ_AT15188_CsCl metaG | ecosystem: Environmental > Aquatic > Marine > Oceanic | place: Subarctic Pacific Ocean | collected 2015-01-10 | reverse complement strand
TGCCTTTGCGTGTAACATACATCCACATACTCCACACCTTTTACCTTCTCTGTATTCACAAGTGTCACAAGTTTTTAGTCTTTTCTTGTATACACTTGGTTTTACGTTTTCAAGCCCGTTAGCGACATATTTAGATACCGCTTTTGTAAAACTCCAGGCTTGTGATATTATATTTGGCTTTGTCATAATTATCTTATCTCTATGGTATCTTTGTTGGTTTTTACGTATATTTCGTTTATTGCTTTTTTCCACTTACGGGATATTACAAGTTTGTGTGTTCTATATCTCTTTGCTCTATCCCAAGCTACAAAATAATAAAAACCATCGTTCTTGTCAACATCTATGTAGTCTTTTTTAAAACTTTTTGGATTGAATTTTGTGCAAAGTATCTTTGCCATAAACAAATCGCCAAAGTTAGGAAACTCAAACTTCCTTCCGTCCATCAAGATGTCAAATACTTTCTTGAGATATAACTTAATTATTCTCTTGAAAATCCTCTCGTTTGTCTTTACCTTACCATTTATTTTATGATACTCCCAACAATGGTCTAATGTTAGATAGCCAAATGTGTCTCTATTATCCCTGCTGAGATGGAGCTGATAATTCTCTTGCATCATTCATTTCGTCATTTATGTTGCCTAATAAAGGAGATACCTCTTTCTCTAGTATGCTTTGTACTAGAGGCTCTATAGCGTTAAGTGGTAACGGATACTCATCATCATCTGTTAGGCAAGAGCATCCACCTTCTGTGTCACAAAAATTTACTTTCATAGGGTCTTCGAATACAGCCCTAATGTTTATGTGACATATGTCTTTGTCAAGTGATTTAGGCATCTCTACATATAACTCATCGTTAATGAAGTATGCTCTCATCATCTTGTTTGTGTATTTTTTATACTTAGCAAATCCTACCACCCCTGGTGTAGTTATAGTTATAGGAGTTTGTTTGTCTAACAATCCTATAAATGCTATACCTCTGTTTCTGCTAAGGTCTACTATCCTTGGTATTTCCACTTTTTTTACTGTACATCCCCAAGGAGTATCTGGACACTCTGACTTGTCTACTTCTTCCAAAGTAACACAACCCATGTCCTGAAAGTACTGTGGTTCTAAGTATGCTTTGCCTTCTGCTAATCCTTTAACCAACAAAGCTCTGTGGTATCTTACCCAGAACTTTATCTGTCTCATGCTCATTCTATCATCGTCGTTAGCTATACCGCTTCTAGCGATATTTAGAATGTTGTATGATATTTCGTTTAGTGTTGGCATATAAAAAAAGGTAATGGAGGGCTGGCGAACCAGCACCTCCGTTAACCAAAACAAATAAATATTACGCTTCTATTGTAACAATTACACCACTACTACTTGCAACATCGTACAATGTTGGTGTAATAACAGCAAACGATAACATAGGGTTGTCATTTGCGTTGTCTAACTCAGCATACTTACCAGCAGCTCCAGTTGTAAATGCAACTGTTGCAGGTGGCTCAACACGTAAAACGTGAGAAGCGTGAGAGTTGTGAATGTTACATCTGTAACCTATAGAGTTTCCATCTGAAATAATGATGTACTCATTGTTAGCATCAGGAGCTACTTCTACAGCTAAAGCTCCTACTGGTATAGTGTTATCAGATGTACCAGTAGCTGAAGCTGATGTAGTAAGTTTGATAGCGTCACCTACGCCTACTCCAGAAAAACCAATTAGGTGGTCTACTAAAGAGTTAAAGTAAGTCAATGCAGAACCTAAGTCAGCTGTAGCAGCGATGTCAGTTTCGTTGTAATAGATTACAGCTTTTCTTCGAACCATCACGTCTCCACGTGCACGTCCGTCAGCGTCTCTATCCCAGTAGTCAATACACACTTTAGTGTACGAATCTCCAGTTGAGAAGTCTTCTTCGTCAATGTAAAGATTCATATCTCCTCTGTTACCTGTTGATTTAACAGCAGCAGTCTGTGTACCTACAGTAACGTTAGTTCCGTCTACTTTAGCGCCTAATGCAATGTCACCCTCTAGGTATCCCCAAACCTTATCGTGTGCGTTAGTAGAACCAATAGTGTCTTCGATGTCTACTGTATTAGCACCTGAACTAGTCACAGTGTAGTGAGAAGCGTTAGTAGTAAACCACTCGTTAACATAAGCAAATATCTCGTCTTGAAGAGCGCCTTGAGAAGCTATGTTAGTAGAAGTTAAAGCAATCATAAATAGCTCATTGTGGATTGAACCATCTAATACAATGCCTGTGATTGTAAAAGAAAGAGTTTCACCAGCAACCAAACCAGCTACAGAAGCAGCAGTAAGTCGAATTTTCGAACCTACACCAGCAGCTCTAGCTTCTCTGGAAATTGAGATGAAGTCATCTTTACGAATTTCTAGTGGACCAGCGTATACGCCGCCCGATTTTAAGTGTTTGTTGGTACTGTCAGCACCAATTTTACAAACCTCTCCATAAACGTAGTCCGTTGCTGAAGTAAGTTCGCTGACATAATACTTTACAGTACCGTCATTTTTTCTACGATTTGTACCCATTTTTTTAGGATTTTAAAATTAAATAATTAGCTTGTTATACCTTTTCTACCTTAGATTTTTTATATTATTCCATAACGCTGATTTCGCCTACTTGCCCTTCGTAAGTCTGTGACTCTATAGTCAAAAGAATCTTACGCACAGCGACGTTAACAATCTCTTCGTGCATATGCTCTGGCAAATCTGGTGAATTACCTGGATTGTTTTCTCCGTCGATGACAGCTGGTCTTTTTAAATACATCATTTCTCCGTTCGAAATAACTGCGGTTGCTGGTCTAACTTCTAGACTGTTGAAACCTAAAGCACTATTGAAATACTGCACATAACCTGGGTGTTCGTCGTCAACCTTATTAAACGGGTCGTCAGACGTTCTGTATATCTCATCAAACTTTCTTGGTTTCAAGGCAACTGTTTGTTGCTGTCCACATATGTTAAAGTCTCCTCTAACAGAAAGTATTAAAAAGAAGTCAGTTACAGCATCTAGGTTAAGCACGTTGTTTACAAAATTGTGCTGTCTAACAAGAGGAAGTAAATCCTCTCTTCGTTTTTCGTTTACTTCAAATAGCTTGTATTTAGCTTTAACCAGCTCATTCTGAGCCAAGTTGAGAAAAACATCTTTCTCAGCTGGCTCAAAATATGCTGTCTGCGCTTTGTCGAGCATAGTGTCGACTAAATCATGCATTTGTTGAAAAGTCATCTACTATTTAACTTGTTTACGAATGGTTGGCATTAAATCCTTGTTGTCCTTAAGCCATTGTACAGCGTGTTCTAAAGATGTTCCTAATACTTGCTTGTTGTATTTCCAAGCTTTTGTGTTAGTATCTACCTTAAATACACCCTGCTCTCTACCTTTGTGTAGCAGTGCTTTTAAAGCTCTATCTCCATCGTCCCAAAGCTCAATGAGTCTTTTTGGCTTTTTTTCAGCCATCTCATATAATTTAGCTTTGATTACCGTCTCAGAAGTGTTTGTAGTAGGTATACCACATACTCTTGCAAAGTCTGATAATTTAGTAGCCTGTAAATCTTTTACGATTTTTAGAGCGTCAAACGTAACATCAATATCATTGATTTTTGTTTCTGACTCTATAGTCGTGTTAATGATTTTTAACAAAGGCTCTCTGCCAATTACAAAGGGATGGTCTTTCAAAAAGTCATACTCCTCTTTGTGTTTTGGTATTGATAAATCTAAAACTCTAGAAGCTGTTGTTTGCCTTACTGTTCTATACTCTCCTTCAATAGGAGTTGAGATAGCTCTATGATTGCCATCAGCATCATAGTAAGGGTTACAAGTTACACTTCCTGTTTTTTTAGGTGTCGAAAACCTAATTTCAACTGTTTCTTTTATTGCCATTTTCATTCTTAATTAGTTATTAGTAAGTCAACTGACCACAAGACAATGGATTACGAACAATGATTCCACTTTCAGAAAGCATTTCCATTTGGAAGCCATCATAAGCAGATGTCGCCATCATTGATTTTTGGTCAAAAGGATTAACCATACCTGGTAAGTATTTTACAATCATACCACGGTCGATGCCACCAGCACCTTTAGTTTTCACCTCGATATTAGATACACCGTTTGTTACACCCATATCTAAGAAACACATACGGAAAGATTCTTTAGGGAATCCAGTCGTTGGGTCTAGGTCAGAGTGTAAGTTAGGGTCATCAAATAATGGACAGTGTACTAGCATGATTTCCATACCTAGTGCAACGTAAGATGTGTAGTTAACACCTACTTTTAGGTCACGTCCTTGGTCCACATCGTATACTAAAGAAGAACCTGATTTTACAAATTCTTTCATAGCCTCGTGGAAAGCTAAACGACCACCAGTACCTGTGAATACCATCCAACGTCCGTTTTTGTTACCAGAGTTGTACTGTAAGTCAGCTAAGAACTGAGTAAGTTGCTTCTCAGTTAAAGTCATACCACCGTAGTTAGAGCTGTTAGCTCCAGCAATTTGTGATAATAGACCGTCACCTGTAACAATACCATTTGCATAGTTGTTACCTGAAGCATCCATAGTAGATTTTCCATACCAGAAAGCTAATTCTTTTTGGTATAAGAACTCATTCATTACGTTGTCCATGTCTGTGAAGTACCACAAACGCTGTCCGTTGTTTTCAATCCAAGTAATATCAGTCAATGCAGAACCAGTAACTGTCTTAGCCTTACGGAAAGTAGTTAAGTAGTTTACATACTTGTCTGGATATACGTGGTTCTCGAATCCTTGCTTAGACCCTTCTGGGAATGCAGAACCGATAGTACCAACTTTAGATAAAGCTGCTGAAGCCTGTGTTACTGAAGCACTACCTCCTTGGTGGATTGCTGTATAGTCATAGTTTGCACCATTTGCTACAGGTCCAGATAAGATAATTGCTTGAGCACCGTCCTCAAAACGAACTACGTCGTTAGGATTTAGGTAGTCTTCTTGTACTGTGAATGTAAACTGTACACCTGCAGCTACAGTAGCTGAAAGAGCAGTTACAAGAGTTGATGGACGATTTAAACGTCCTTGGATAAACCATTCGAATTTGTTGTGTCCAATTAGAGCCTCTTTTGCCCAACGACCTGTACCTTCTGTAAAATAAGTAAGAGAGTACTGAGGGTATTGACGGATAAGAGTCTTAGAAATCTCAGGGTATTTCAACAAATTGGTTACTAACGCATTCGATTCGATAGTTGAACTGTCATAAGTTCCTTTTGAAATGTTCACTTTTTTGCGAATTTAGAAAGTTAGAAAATTTGTTTTATAAGCTATCAGACTGGTTGTACAAAAATCTGTTTGGATTGAAATCTCCTGTATCTGGTTCAGGCACAGGTGTAGATTTACTTAACACAGGGTTTGTCAACGTGTCCAATACTTGTTTCTTTCCCTTTTCAAAACCATTACTTGACATGTTTTTAATTATTTGGTCTCTGTACTTCCACAACCAAGCCGCTTTCACGACATTTTCGTGTGAAGAATTGACCTCATCCAAAAATTCGCCACTAGCAATATACTTGTAGTGCGCTTCTTTTTGGCCTTTGTTGATTTTACCGCCGAACATTGACTCTGTCTTTGACAATGTACTCCATAGTTCTTTGCGATTGCTCTCAATCTCTGAAGCTCTTTGAACTTCTTCTTGTTCAGCCTGCATACGCATGCTGTTTGAGTGGTTAGTAAGAACTGTCTTTAACTGTCCTCTAACCTTTCTGGCTTCTCTTTTAAGTAGCCTATTATCTTCGAGGACCATCAACTCGTCCTCGATTTCTTCTTTATTATAACCTTGTCTCTTCAGCTCTGCTGACATCAACTCTTTGTCTTCTAAGTTGATTAGAGAATTTAAGGTTTGTGTTGTTTCGTCTTTATCAGAAACAGTATTTTGTTGTATCACCTGCTGTATAGCATTCAATACATCTTCTTTTGTGTTTACTTCTATGCCTAAGTCCTCGCCTAATTCTTGCCAAGGATTTGTTTGCTCTTCAGCAACAGGCTGCTCTTCTTGTACAAAATCTTCTTCTTCAAGTGCTGGAGGCTCTCCTTCAATCTGTGGTACCTCACTATCATCATTATCATCCAAGTCAGGAAGAACCCATTCAGTAAACTGGTCGTCTTCAACCTCCTCTTCAGATTCCTCTGCCTCTGCTTCTGCTTGAGGTTGTTCTTCCTCTTCTGTAGCAACAGGCTGTTCTGCTTCTGTTTCAACAACTTCTTCAGTTGCTGGCTCGTCATCGGTCTGTTCTTGTGTTTCTGTTTCATCACTCATAAATGCTGACGCGTCAAAGCCAGGCTCCTCAGCGACAGTTTCTTGTGTTTCTTCAGTAGGAGTTTCTTGAACTTGTTCTACTGTTTCTTCATTGATTTGATTCTCTTCTGATTCCATTTACATTTTTTTTGCAAGTTAATAAAAAATACCTGTGAAGTCAATTATTTAAACGACTCTCCTAAAATTGTTTCATCTAGCTTAGCTCTGTTCTTTGAAGTTGTAATATCTTCCTGACTTTCGCTAGCAACTTTGGTCTTTTCTACAGAACCATCTGCAGCTATCTGAGCAACTTTAATCTTAGTGTCATTACCCATTTGTGCTATCTGCATATCAGCTTGTGTTTTTTGCTGTTGTGCCTGAGCAGCCATTTGTTGCGCCTCGATTTGTTGTTGTTGCATCTGCTGTTGTTGCGCTTTCATTTCAGCAACAGCTCTTTCTAATACATTCTCTGCGTCAGCAGCACTCTCCGAGTTTATAATTTTAATCATCTCTAAGAATCCAATCTGTCCTGCAGACAATGCGTTTGCACCTAAGTCCTGCATCACTTTTTTCTTACTAGCTTCTGTTGTAGAAGCTGTAACAAATACACCATACTCATCGTAAGATATACTTTCATCTATCTCAAATATCTCCATATTAGTATCTCCCAATATGTAAGACATAGAATCTTTTTTGTGCCAGCATATCTTCATTAGATTAGCCAGGTTGTTCATACACTTCTCTATTACCTTGTTGTGTATATGGAATATTGGCTGTGTAATTAAGCTTGATTGGAATACACTTCTCTCAGCAGAGCCTACAGCTTCATATCCTTTCATAACACCTTGTCTTTCTTTGTTGATACCTGTTATCTTATCAGCAGTATCTTCTAACATCATTTTAAGGTTAATTAACTGCTGCACAGAGTTTGACAAAGTAAAGTCTACTTGTTGAAACTGATTAAAAGTTTGTGGTTGATTACCCTCTGCTTTTGAGTTAATAGGTATAAGACCACTGTTTTTTACGTGATACATAACAGTTGCAAAGTCCATACCGTTTGGTGCTTGTGATGTGTCATAAACAACTGACTTACCACCAGCTCTAGCCATAGCTAAATCTATATGGAACATTACAACATTATATAAAAGTTGTATGTTTTTTAATGAGTCAACTATACTTATAGTTGCACCATCTATATTGTTTCTTATAGCTCCCACATAACTAAGTTTTGTGTTTGCTAAATCTCTTTCGAATCTTATTTGGTTTGGTCTTCTTCTACATCTAATCATAATGTCTGGACCAATCTTTGTAGCCTCCCATATATCTGTTACGTGACGATACTCTATTTTATCGCTTCTTTTAGCCTTATAGTTGTCAGGTAATATTTTGATAAATGGTGTTTCTGGGTCATACTTGTTAGGACTAACCTTAACTGTAATTGTTTTGATTGACTTCCATTCTCCGTGTATAACCTTGATTCTTGCGTGGTTTCCATATTCTCCATTCTCCTGGAAATACCAAGAAGCAGGATTTGAGTATCTATCTTTTATTTGTTCAGAAGATGACTGTCTTAAGTCTTCTAGTTTATATATGTCATCATTAGTTAGTTCATTTCTAAACTCATCTATGATTTCATTTACAGTCATATATCTCTCTTCTGCACACCAAGAAGCATCATCTAAATACTCAGAGTCTGAGTTTGTGTCATATAGCAAAGCTCTTGGGTCTACTCTTCTAACTCTTGGGTCTCCATTTACTATTTCAGTTTTGTAGAACTCTTTACCAGTTATACATAAGTCGTATAGCCCTCTTTTAAATATGTCTTTGTTTGAATATTTATAGTTTAGATAGTTTAACCCATGAAACACCATAGACTCTACATTCTCTCTAAAGTTCCTAGTCATAAACGTTTCTAGGTCGTCTGGTATCATGTCTGGTGTTACTTGAGCCATACCAGTGTCTTGACCACCAAGTTCTGCCTCTATCTCTTCTATGATTGGAGCTAATAAATACTCTGTCATCAAGTCTGCTTTTGCTTGCAGTTTTCTTGAAACAGCCTCTTTGTTTACTGTATATACAGCAAATTGCATTGGTTGATTTACAAACTCACCAACCATCAAATCTACCTTAGGTTGAATGATAGGATAGTTTACTAGACGAGCAGGTGTAGCTAAACCAAATGTATTTGTTATGTACTCAAACTGTCTTTGGTCAAAAAGACCATTAAACAACATATAGTTGTCATAGTCTTTTCTTCTTTCTCTTGAGTGTCTTACACTATTGCCGTGATACGAAGCTATAGCCTCTATCATCTCTCTGCACCATTTTTTATTCTTTTGTGAATCAGGTATATTTTGTTTTGGGAAATACATTAGTATACTGGTTTTATTATTCCACCCTGTCTAGTAAAGTGTGGTATTTTAAATGTGTTTTCGTCTTCTGTTTGTCTGCGAACTAATATACTTGCGTTGTCCATTTCATGTATTAGAGCTATACCAAATGCCATAGCAAGGTCTGTATTCTTAAATCCATACACGCTCAAGTCATCTAATAAGTCTAAGAACATAATATTGTCCGCATTCTTTTTTACGTAATCGTCTAACAATTCTGTAATCATATTTTTTTGATATGATTTCATATGTAAACCAAATCTATTTGTTACCTTAGACCATGGAGAGTCAGCCGCTTTTGGCCTTCTCTTCAAGTATTTTAAGGCGTTTTGGTTTTCAAAATACTTAAAAAATAGTTCGTCAGTATACTCCACAAGTAACTCTGCATTGTAGTAAACTGCTATTTTTAAACAAGTATCATAAAACTCTTCTTTCGTATAAGGTCTGTCGTTATACACACATATTGGTAACTCTCCTGGCATATCTACTCCTGCAAACCTTCTGTGTATAATGCAAGCTCCTTTCGATTCTGATGTAAGAGATTCTTCTTGGTAGTAACTATCCACTCCTCCTACATCTAAATATTTTACTGACCCTTCTGGGTGATACAGTATTTGTATTTTACCTTCAGGGTTTGGCACCCACTCCACCATGTTTTTGGTAGCATCAGCTGAATCTGTTGCCCAGACCAAGTCTCCTGTGCTGACCATGTTCCTGTGTTTGTCGTTTGCCAATAATAACGCTCTTTGTTCATTTATCGCTTCTAAATCTAATAGTGACTTATTTGACGACATAAAAGCATCCTCTGGTGTCAAAGGATATTCCTGTACATACAGGTAATATGCCGACTTATCTTTTCCTCCTCTTAGTTTACCTCTTCTAGTTTCTATATCTTCTTGTGCTCCCACAGTGTCAGATTCGCCTGTCTTGTGGTTGAAGAAACCGTGATAAACTTTACTTGCTGGTATAAACAACTGTAGCAAGTTATATTTTTCGTGTTCGTAAAAGAGCTCCATAAAACCTTCGTTTCCTGCTCTCATTGTATTTGATGTACCACCAATGATAGGTACACCAAACTGTACAGCACCATCCATAAAACAAGCTTGTGATGCCATATAAGCTCTAATAAGCTGCTTGAACTCACCAGCCTCATCAAGTATCATCATAGATAAACGCTCACCCCTAAACATATCTGGGTTATCCATTGTTCTAAAGTGCATTATAGAACGATTACCCTTTTCTGTCCAAACACCTTTTTCTTTGATTTGATAACCAGACATCATTGTTTTCTCGTTATCTTTTAGGTCTTTTCTAAGTTTTAACTCAGGTGGAAGGTCATTCCACATATTGTTAATCTTAGTCCTCATAGCTGCAACATACGCTGGTGTTGGAGCACCTATACCTATTTCATTGTTTCTAAAGAACGTCCACTCCCATAGAGCTAAACCAGAGTTCATATAGGAGAATCCTTTATCCCTAGCTTTTAGTACAATCAAACCTTTACCCTCTTGCTTTGCTCGGTGTATTAAATCAAAGTATTCGTGGTCTTGGTCTCTGTAGTCTGGATGATTTAAAGACTTTCTACCTGCGCCTTCTTTGTTAGATAATATACTAGCGTAGTTAAGATAAAAATAGTAACTGCCTGGTATCCAGTACCCTGAAGAAGGTTGATAACCGTTCGTACATCTATCCACCTCTCTCTTCCAGAAACGCATGAACTCTGAGGAGCCATATTTCATTTCTGGTATACCTTTTTTCGCTATGGGATTGTATACTGCCAAATTACATCATTTCTAAGAACGAAAGCTCACCGCCTCCATGGATTTTATCATCCTCCTCACCACGTGCTATAATCACTTTTCTTAACTTCTCTCGTGCTTCCATTATTTTGTCGATACCAAGCATAACTTTTTGTAGCTCAGTAGCGTTATCTCCTGTTATAGGCATCTTCTTTACATACTCATTAAACTGTGCCATCTTCTCGTTGAATACACTATATTGCTCTAAAAGAGGGTCATACTGAAGTTTCTTGTACTTCTCTGACGCCTCTTTTATTATATCTTTTTCAATCTTATACCAAGACTTCTTATCGTAAATATCTTGAGTCACCGCTTCTTTTCTTTCCATCTCTGGTAAGTTTCTGTATGGACTGTTGTAGTCATACATATTTACAATCCATTTTATAGCTCTGCTACCATAGTCCTTGTGTTTATATACAGCAAAGAGCTCTGGCACTAATGCTATTGTTTGGTCTTGTAACAATACATTACCATCTTTTTCTACCTTAAACAATGTCTTCATTATTTTCCTCCACAGCCGCAGCCACCGCCACCGCCTAATATACAAAATATACTACACATATTATTTATTTTTATTATAGCCTGACGGCATACTGTTAATAGATGCTTTGAATCCGTTCATAGCTTTTTTGTCGTCTTTATTCATTGCTTGTATTGCTCCAGCTCCTATCTTTGCTACGGCAGGTCCTACTTGTTGTAATATAGCGCCAAATGAAGCCTTGAAGTTAGCGTCTGACTTAGACATTTTCATTCCATCACCTGCTCCTACTTTCTTTTGTGCTTTTTTGTGAGAACTAGAAAAAGTAGCTCCAGACTTCATGTCGCTAATCATAGCTTTCATGTGCTTAGCAGAGTGATGTTCTGAATGCTTCTTTAGCGTATCTATTTGTCTATCAGTTAATCCTTCTGTATTTCCAAGCTTACCACCTTTTCCTAGGTTTTGTGTTAGCTGTTCCTGCTTGCTATCAAAAAAAGTTTTTTGTCTTTGCTGTCTTCTTTCTCTTCGTTTTTCTTTCATTTCAGCTCTTTTAGCTTTTTTCATAGCCGCTATCTCTGTGCTAGTTTTGCCTGATGCCTTCATATCACCAGCTTCTTTTCTCAAAGCTAATCTCTCTTGTCTGTTAGTATTTCTATCTAACCTACGCTCTTTTTTTCTAGCGTTTATAGCATCTTGATAAGGAGCTCTATATTCTTTGATAGCTTTTACTCCAGCTTGAACGCCTTTGTATAAACCGTATCCTGCTAGTCCAGTAGCTATACCCACTGCAGCTCCTTCTGGGCTGACATTAAACATAGATGGTTTCTTTGTTGCGCCAGTTGTAGTGTTGGTTTTTGCTGACTTGTCTAGTTGTTCGCTTCTTTTTTCCTGGTCGGTTTTACCGCCATCATCAAAGAATTTTGATTTTCTACGTGCCATGTTAGTCTTCTGTATTAAATGTTCTGCCTCCCATCTTCATGTTCATCTTCATACCGCCTAACGCTTTATCCTCAGTTTTACCTCCATAAGAAAACATTTCTTCTGAACCCAAAGGTCTCGTCTTACCTTTTATTCCTGTAGTGGTAGGATAGTCTGATTCTTTTCCACTTTTTCTAGCCTCATTAGCCATGTCTCTAGCAGAGCCTATTGAGTAGTCTCTCTCTCTTTGTCTTACATAGGCCATGAAGTTGTCAAAGTCTGGTAGCTCAGTATTGCTGATAGGCATTACTGGCTCTTCGGATTTTGGCTTCCCGCCATCGTCCATTTTAAATTTGTGATATCCTGGCATAGGTTTTAGTTTTGTTGTCTGTCTAATAAATCGTAGTTACTGTCATCTGCTAACTTGCCACCCATTCCAAATCTATCTTTCATTTTTCCTCCATATGCTAAGTTTCTAGCGTCTTTTGGACCAGTTTGTTGCTTGTCTCTCTTCTTAAACATTACTTTCCTTTGTAGTTTGTCAAAGATGTTTTGTTTTCTTTCTTTAGTTTTTACAACTTTTTGAACTTTACCGTCACGTATTTTCGTTTTAACTTTGGTCTTTTTAACCATTGCCCCTTTTGACGGGTCAGTCAGCACCTTTGTTTTAGATTTGCTATTTGTTACTTTTTGTACTGTTACGTCACCAGTGTTTCTACTAGCAGTTCTTCTTTTTTTTCTTCCAAGTTTAGTTTTTTTCATTGGATTTACTTTGTCCATTTTTTTTAGTTTTAGATGTTAGGATTATTGTCTATAGTTTTGTAATGTATTGTTACTTCTTCACCCCTCTCTATAGCTTTAGCTATTGATGGGTATATTCTTTTATATGCGTTTGTGCTTTTTCCGATAAAGCCATTTTCTATGATTTCGTTGTTTTCTTGCGAGTCACCAACAAGTAAGCATCCAGCAGTGTGCTCATCAGTATTACCAGTATGTATGAGAATATACTCAAAATTAGGAACATCAACGACATGAAGCATACCACGGTGTATATCAAAAAACTTTTTAGTATATCTGTTATGAAATCCACCTTCCTTTCTAAGTTCTATGTTGTATATCCCATCTGGCACTCTTGTCTCTCCCCTAACCTTTAGAACACGATGTTCATCCTCTAAGGTGTAGCAAAGAAACCTTTTGCCTACGTCTGTTACCTCAAACAGTATTCCGTTAGTAGAGTCTTTTTGGGAACTAAACCTTAATACTAGTAGTTTCATTCTTTAATATATCTATTAGTTGTTTGGTTACAGCACATCTTTCATACTCCTCTCTAACTAAGTAGAAGTCTTGTATGGTTTTTAATGATGTCATCCAATCTTCTCTAACGCTTGTTATTGGCATTGGAGATAAGTCAAGTGCAAAAAGCTCTATCTCTGATTCTCCTGCTCTAACTGAGTAACACAATCTGTCAAGTATGTACTCATATATAGTTTCTCTGTTTCTATCCAAATACTCTTCCATGAACTCCATCCCCCCGTACTTATCTATATGAAAAACTAGAATCCCTCTATCGTCTATTGTTGGTCTAGTTCCTGATGTTAGAAAGTTAGGTATTTGTTCCATCTGCCAGTATTTGTTTTAACCATTGGTATTAAGTGTGGCTGACCGTTTATTATCAAACCGCACCCTAAAATAGGTCTTGCTGGGAAGGTCTTGTTATAAGCAAAAGCCATAGAGCGATTGTCTATAAGACACCCGACCATCATACTCCAATTCAATACACTTGGGTTTCCACAATACTGTATGTTAAACTCAGTATGGTAGTGCCCCTGTATTACGCACATACCCATCTCCCTTGCTAGTTGCACACCATTCTTTTTCATTCCGTGTGTCATAAAGAGCTTTCGTCCGTCAGCCATTTCTGTAGTAAAGTTATTAAACCACTGCCAACCTTCTCCAACTCCGCAAGCTACATTATAGGAAACCATAAGCTCCCTAGGTATGCCATTTACTTTTGCTTTTCTGTACTTCATAGACCCGTGATTAGAGTCTACTAGTATCATTTCTGGAAATATTTCTTCTAACTTTTTTAGTATAGCCTGTCCTTTTTTTAGCTCTACACCTGCTGAATCAAGGTTTGGGTCAGAAGCGTGGAAGCTAAGAGCGTGGTAATCTAACTCATCTCCTACGTTCAATACTACATTCGGCTTATACTGTTCTTTGATAGCAGCCAAGAACTCTAAAGCATCTTGGTGCTGATAAGGTGCGTGAAGGTCAGAAATAACCAAAATCACCTCATCATCTTTTCTTGAATACATAGTTAATGCTATTGAATAATACAAATGTAAGCTTTTTTTTGTATATTTCCAAAAAGTATTTTGAGTCATTTATTTATTAACAATACTTGACAGATATTCAATATTTGTTTACTTTTGCAAAGTCTAGACGTGCTTCACTATCATACTAATACTAGTCTAGACTAACGTCTATACATATGAAGTTTATAGGAAAATTTGTTTCTTTATTTGATGCCATCTTCAAAAGAGATGTAACCCTTGACGGTGTACAAACTGGCACTATTGCTAGTGGTGGTAACTTAGGTCTAGACTCAAACAACAAGATAGTAAAAGCAAACGAGCCTACATCGCATGATGCAGTAACTTTAGCAGGAACACCTGATTACATAACTATATCAGGACAAGAAATAACAAGAAATGATATTGACTTAGCAAACGATGTTACTGGAGCTTTACCTGTCGCAAACGGAGGAACTGGAGCTAATAACATTGCTGGAGCTAGAGCTTCTTTAGGTGTTGACCCAGCGGGTACTGATAACTCAACAAACGTCACGCTAGCTGGCACACCTGACTACATTACAATATCTGGTCAAGAAATCACTAGAAATCAAATTGATTTAGCTAATGATGTTACAGGCACTTTGCCAGTGGCTAAAGGCGGAACTGGAGCAACAACTCTTTCAGCAAACTCTATACTAACAGGAAACGGCACTTCTGCTATACAGGCTGAATCAGGCCTTCAATACAACGATAGCACCAGCAAACTATCAACAGACGGAGACTTTGAATTAACAGGAGTCATACAGCTTGGTAATGCGACAGACACCACTATAGCAAGGTCTTCTGCTGGTACAGTTACAATAGAGGGAAATCAAATTGTAACAAAAGCTGATTTTTCGTATCAATACATAAGCTTTAGTTTTTCTTTATCCTTAGTTGCCGATTCTTGGCATACGCCTAGCCAACATGGTATTGATAATCATTCGTGGACTAATACTCATAAGGTAGGAGGGACTCAAGGTGCAAGTGATAATCCACCTGATGTCGATAGCGAAACTACAATAGACATAGATTATCTTGATATGCCATCTTGTATAACAATACCTAAAGCTTGTAAACTTGTTGGTTTTTATGGTCAAAGTAGATTGCATAGTCTTAACACTAACGATGCTAGACCTGTATTCGGTTTATTTAGAGCTGCAGAACCTTCAGATAGAAGCAATTCAGATTTAACAGCCACTGTTGTAGCTTTTGATTCATACGACACAACAGCTGCGGGTAATAATATGATGAATAGATTTTTAAAATTAAACGCTGATGTAGATGTAAATTTGGCTGCTGGAGATTTAATATACCCAGCTTTTGGGGTTGATAAAACTGGTATTACTGGTTCAGGTTTTGGGTCGTATACAGTAGTGCTTAAAACTTTAATACCGTAACAATGGGAACATATATAACTAAACTAAAAAAACTAGACACAAGCATAACTTCAGGCAAGCAGATATTAGACACTAGTGATAAGTATTTGTTGAACGAGCTAAGGGTTACGAACACAAACTCATCTAACGATAGGAACATTATAGTATACATAGGAGTGTTTCAAAACCCATCATATAGAGCTTCTGGTAGAAGCACGCCTATAAAAGCTACGGAGCTTGCTGATGAGAGGTACTATCAGCTGACATCACGAGTTACTATACCTGTAGGTACATCCTTAAATGTTATAGAACAACCATTGTATATAAATGAAAATTATGTTATATTTGTAGAAGCTGCAAATCCAGAAGATTTTGATATTATTATAAATGGATACAGAGACTAAACACAGTAAGTATTACTACGATAAAGATAGAAACATGCCTATAAAAGCCTCTAATGATTTTAAGCCTGTTGTAAACCCTTTGTTTAAGAAAGAGCTAGAAGAATTGTTAGAAGAGCTTAAAACAATGCTATGCGACAAGAATAGAAAGTATGGCAACTCTGCATTTGATAACATAGGCATATTTCACAAGGGAGACAGACTAGTTTCTATAAACGCTAGGATTGATGATAAGCTTGCTAGAAAGATGCAAGACTTAGAAGATGAAGACGAAGATATAGACTTTGACCTATTAGGTTATCTTATATTCCGCATTCTTATCAACAGAGGCAAGTTGTAATTACTTACAACCGTGCTTACAATTCCACTTACGTAAAGACTTATTGATTCTTGAGTTAGGGTCGTTTGCTGTTTTAGCAGATGTTAGTTTTCTTTTCATACCCTTCATACGCGCACAGAAAGAGTTTCTACGTTTACCTCCACCTGGCTGTGGTGCTTTTAAGTTAGAGCCTGGGTTCTGTCTTTCATAAGACTTTCTTCCTGCTTCGTTAAGACCGCCTGATTTATTCTTACCTTCTTTACGCTGCCATGCAGGAGATTTACCGCCTCTTGCATACTCTTCACCCATTTGTTTTTGTATGTTACTTAAGTGTCCACCTTCTCTATATACATACATACCGTCAGCGCCCTTTCTAGGGTCTTTACCACTATATCCTCCTCCACGCTGTTTATATGTTTTTGTAAGCCATGCGTTAGCATACGCTGAAGGATATACGTCAAACTTTCTTTTTGCCTCAGCTTTTACTCTGCTGTATAAGGCAGGATTAGTCGGTTTTGCCATTTTTTTTGTCGTTTGAGTACTGTTGATATTTTAATTTCAACTCGTATATTAGTCTTTCGTTTTTAGGCCATATATTCATATCCTTTCTGTTTCCTGAAAACTCCCAGGTCTGATGACATTCATAACACAGTATGTTATAGTTATCTGGGTGGTATCTGTAAGAAGGGAATGCTCCCTTGCTCAATATGTGAGACACGTAAGAACGAGAGAAGCCTTGTAGTTGTTTACCACATTCTTCACAGGTCTTACCGCTTTTCTCAAACACATCACGATACCACTTATCGTCATCAGCGTTTCTTTTGTTTGCCTTTGTTGACTTTCTCTTATCGTTACACTTTTTGCAAAGCTTCTTATTCTTGTGTACTATCCATTGTTCTGACTCACATGCTGAGCAGATACCCTTTTCTATCTTTCCAAATGCCATTTATTGTTTTATGATACGTCTGTTTATGATTAGTCCTTTATAGTTTATGTATAAATTATATATACCGTTATCTAGTGAGGATAAATCAAAGATAGTAATTTCTTTTTCATCTGTAACCTTTTTACCTGTCATATCGTACACTATCACATCTACCAATTTGTTTACTCTAACAACACCAGTAGTTGGGTTAGGGTATATCTCCAAACCTCTTATATCTATATTCTGCACATCTGTTGGTCCAGACCATCCGTCTAAGCAATAGCTATATAGTTCTTGACAAGAAGCATCCCAGGTATTATTACAACAATACTCGTCTACATTTATAACCCATTCAAAACATTCGTTAGGTATATAGTAAGGAACTGCTGCATCACAACCAGACTCGTAGTAACAACTACTATCGTTTACGTTTGCTAGTGGCTCGTAGTTAACAGCTGTAATATCCATACAACCAAGATATGGGTATATACATGTACCATTGTCTGTGTTGGCCATAGCGTCATAGTTCATAGCTGTTGTATCCATACAGCCGTACATATAAGGTATACAGCTTCCGTTGTCTGTGTTACAGGTATCACAGTAGTTAAACATAGTTGGGTCTGTACAACCAAATACAACAGGTATACAAGAACCATCGTCTGTGTTAGCTAACGGATTGTAGTTATAGGCCGTGACGTCCATACAGCCTAAAACTACGGGTGTGCACGACCCATCATCCGTGTTTGCTAATGAATCATAATTAAAAGCAGTAACGTCTGTACAACCGTAAATAAACGGAACGCAGCTTCCATCGTCAACATTAGCGTTGATATTGTAGTTAAAAGCTGAACCATCAGTACAGCCTTCTATGATAGCAATACAAGAATTAGGTAACTCCACGTTAGCCAGTGGGTCGTAATTAAGTGCAGTTGAGTCCATACATCCGTATACAACCATTGTAGCACAGCTACCATCGTCGTAGTCGTAAGACGCGTCATACTCCAAATAAAGCGGATTAGTACACCCTGGATTATAATAACAAGTTCCATCATCTGTATTTACTATATCGTTATAATTTACTGCTAAGCTGTCTATACAGCCGTATGTTCTTTCTATACAATTATTACCACAGTATGGCTCTCCTACAATAGGAAAGAATGGTGGTATAGGGTTTACAAATCCACCCTCTATGTCAATAGCTACATAGTCTTCAGAGTATAAGCTATAACCACATTGTACTGCAGTAAAGTCTGATTGCTGTGTTATTTCAAACACTGCTCTTACAGGATAACCTGCAGCTAAGTTAATAAAGAATGTTGTATCAAAACCATCTAACAATGTGTATGTACCAATAGTCTGATAACCAAATGGCGGTATCATACTTGTTGCTTGTGACAGCTTGAGTGTAGAACCAGCCCAGCCGTTTCCAGCTAGGTCAGTTAATTCAAGCTCATGCATACAGCTATCTATAGCTATATCCGTGTTAGCTGAATCTATATAATTATATGCTAATGAGTCTGTACATCCGTATACTTTTGGTGTAAAACACATACCCGTGTCTGCTGTAGCAGCTAAGTCAAACTCTACGTAACTACTATCCATACAACCAAATACTGGTGGGGGTGGAGGGCAGCCAGACGTATATATTACTTCCCATATTTGATTGCCAAAGTCTGCTGTAGGTAACTCCCATAATGTGTCTCCACATTGTTCTATGTATACAGAACCATCATTGCCACCCCATTGACTACCAGCAATCCCATCACCATAGGTGTCATTGAGTACAAAGTAAAAACTATCTACGGGTAAACATACGCCTGCATACTGTGGTTCATAATCTACTATGTTAGTATACGGACCACCTTGTAATAAAGTGTCACCAAAGAAAGTCATTATATACCAAGATGTTTCTTCAGGATATTGGTCTGGGTTTACAGTAACATTTAAACTCCATGTGTTTGGAGGGCATTGTCCAAATGCAGTAGCCACAGTAAATACTGTGACCATAATTAGTGTGTATATTATTTTTGTAAAATTATTCATTATGATACTCTATTAAGTATGTTTTCTTCTATAAGAGCTACGTCAGAGTCCGATACTTTTCCAGTGTAAACTGCTAGCTCATAAAGCTTACCATCCATAGGGCCTCCTGAGCCACCTTGTACTCCTATTGTGTTTATTAAAAGGTCATCTGCGAATAAAAAAGTAGAACCAGTATCATTAAAAACTTGATTTGTAGTAATAGTGCTACCTGACTTTGTTGACCTTCTTATCTCTAACGTGGTGTTAGACGTAGAAGGCGTATTAAAACAACGTATAGTCATTAAGTTAACTTCACCTGTAGTTATGCTTTCAGACATAGGACCCTCTTCATTATTTGTAGCTGCGTCACCTCTACGAAATCTAAAGTTATTAGCTGCATTACCAAAGCCAAAACGCAGGAAATGTTGAGTGTTTGACTGCTCTCCAAGTACAGTTTCATTAGTTGTAGCATCTAAATCCATAGCTATAAACATAGTGAACTCATTTAAAGTAAGAGTACTATCCATGTCTAAGTTGTCATCAGTACCGTCAAAATGTATATAACCACCTGTAGTAGTTGGTTCTTGATTAGCTGGAGAGTCTGAAGTTTGAGAAGCAACTATACCGTCTGTATGACTTGATGTCCAGCTAATATCTGCATCTCCGTCAGAGTCTGAGTCTGCAACAGATATATTTGTATTAAACTGAAACCAAGTCTGTAAACCGCTAATATCAGACAAAGAAAAATCTGACAAAGGTCTGTTGCCGCTAGATGAATATCCTAATGCTGTTCCTAGTCCTAGTTTCATTGATGTTAAAATTTACTAATTATCAGTTCGTCAATATAATCCTGTACCTCTTTTTTGGTAGCTGCTAGCTTAAAACTTAAGTCTGCCTGAAAACGTTTTACCTCTTCTCCATCATCAAATATAACTATCGTAGGCACTACAGCAATCTGATACCTCTTTTGATTATCATTACCGTCAATACTCATAATCTCTTTCTCACAGTCTCCTAATTTATCAAACCAGGAAACATCATTTGCAGAGTTAAATCCAGCGTTAAAGTGTATCGCTGTCACTTGCGAAAAAGACGTGTACGAGACCGCCAATAAAGACAATACTAACAAACAGGTGAATAATCGTCTCCATTCCATATTACTTAGAATAAGCCAAAACCTTGCCGCTATCAAGCTCGATAGATGCAAAAGTTCCGTATATAGTAGCTCCTTTTGGAATAGTGAAGTCTGCAACATCTGTGATAAAAGACATGTCGCATTCTGACACATCTACCGCAGCATCCTCTAAAGCTTGTATAGCATAGAATGGTCCTGTGTGCGCGTCTGTGTCGTCTATTAGTATTACTGCTGTTGGGTTCGTTGAGCCGTCTAATGCTTCGATTAGCTGTTTTATTGCTCCTAATGTTGCTTGTTTACTCATTTTTTCTATTTATAAATTTTATCTTCTATTTTCTCTAGTGTAACCTTTATATCCTTTACATCTTCTTGTGTCGTCATAATTGTTTGACGAATCAACTGGTCTTTCATATCATACTCAATTCTAGTTATCTCTGGGTCTGGCGCTACAGGAAGTTCTTTAGCTTCTTGTATGTCAGCTTTTAATGTAAACCACATACCAGTCATACTAACAAGAACAACACCTAGTGCTATAATAGTTTCTAAGCTAAGTTTTACTTTAGTCTCCTTGCTGATTTCTGTTGCCATTATTTATCACAGTTTTTTGAGCAGTGTCCTAAACACACAGCTCCAAATGTTAGACGTTTGATTAAGTTGCAAATTATTTTCATTTTTAAAATATAACGTAGTTAATACCAAATTTAAAGTCATACCATTCTCTATTCCAATACTTGTTGTACTTACCTTCTACAAAACACCCTAAGTGTTTATTGTATTTGTATCCAAATATAAGACCTCCAGAATAGTCATACCACTGTCCTCCAACGAAGTTGTGATACGAATACTGATTGCCATCATCGTAATGATAAGGCATAAAGTTACCCCAAGAGTGTAACCAGAAGTCTTTTTTGTAATGATAAAAGTCAAATCCTACAACAAGAGAATGTTGTGTTATTGTGGGTAGTTCCTCTTTCTTTCTCTTAACATAGTTTGATAGAATCTCAGGAACCACGTTTGCCTTCCAAACTTCAGCGTTTGTAGCAACCATGTTCCCGTCAGGGTCTCTATACTCATTCTCGTAAACATCTATACTATAGCCTTCCTCTATAGCGAGGCAGGTGTGGTGTAAGTGTCCTGATGGTAATATCCACTCGTCAAGTGGGTCATAGCCATATGGCTCGGCTAGACGTTGTGCAGCACCTATGTTTATATTAAACTTTTTAGAAGAGAGAATACGAAGCCTTTGTGTTGATTCGTAATATTTGATGTCTGCAAAACCATCTTTCACATACTCTACTTTAGCCAACCACTTTGGTCTAACGTATCTTACAAAGTGGTGTTGGTCTAAGTATTCCACACCTTCCTGTCGCCTATAGTCAACCTCAAACAAATATTCGAAAGGGTTTCTTCCTATACTAGATGCATCGGAAAAAGACTCTTCTGTACCGTCTTTGAACGGAGAGCTACCCTCGTATTGAAATCTTTGTATTTTTCTGATACCCATAGACAACGAATAGTCATATGGGGTAAGGACTGTATCTGTAAACAGGAAACCCTCATCAACAGAATATATGTTTTCATCTGCCAATGAGGTTCCTCCGTTTCCAGCTATGTAGAAAGTAGAAAACTTAAATAGTTTGCTTATCTGTGCGTTCGAAACTACAGCAAATAAACACAACAACAGTATTAAGACTGTTTTTTTCACTTTTATAAAATTATTTGTTACTTCTATAAAACTTACTTAGATGTGACTCAAAAGGAGTTGAATCTGATGGAAACTTTTTAGCTGTTCCTAGTTTTGGAGCAACACCACCAAAAGCGTACGCTTCAAAACCGTCACCTTGGAACATTTGTGGAGAACCACCTATTCTTTTATTTCTTTTTATTTTTCCTTTTTTGTCCATTTTAGTTGTTCTTCTTACCTTAGAACCAAACTCATCTCTTGTCACTTTAACCTCTTTCTTCAAAGTACCGTCTTTTCTGTACTTTCGTTTAATCTTACCGTCTTTGGTTTTTAACTTACCTTTTATAAGGCTTCCGTCTGCACGTCTTTTTGTTTTAATCGTAGCATCGCCTCTTTTTGTTTTTGTAACAGTGCCACCATCAACTTTCTCTCTAGTTTTTGATTTGCCACCGTTTTTAAATACACCTCTTCCTTTTAGAACGTCTGCTCTAGTTACTTTACCGTCTCCAGTTAAGTCAGGAAATTTTTTCTTATTTGCCATAATTCAATTTTTTATTTAGTTTACCGCCGTACTTCAATACTGATTTTAGGTCGTCCGACATTTTTGTTACTGTTTGTTGTTTTCTCTGACCCTGTCCTTCATCTACATAATCAGGGTCGTCTTCTACCTTTATTTTTTTCCCATTAAAGTAGAAAAATGGTAATCCGTTCTTTTTAGCCTCTGCAAAAGCCTCATCTTGTGTTTGCTCAACTACATCTTCTAAATCCATGAAGACATATGTGTACCTGCCTTGTGTCCTTGTTCCTCTGCCTGTAACACCAGTTTTTATTTCTTCTGTAACTTTTTCTCTTCTTATATCTACAACCACCTTATTTCCATATACTATTTGTCCTACAGTCCATTTACTTTCAGGTATTCCATATGATGCTTTCCAATTCTTAAAGTCTTTTGTGTCTCTGTCTACCTTTTTGTAATCTGTATCTTTCAAATAGTCTTGATTCAAATATTCTTCTTGACTCATCGTTTGCAAATCGCTAGTCTTTCTTTTCTCTATCTCCGCTTGTATTTTAGCTTGCCATCTATCCCTTTGTGCCTTAGGTAAAAGATTTATATGTGCTACCTTACCGTCTGGAGTTAGGTATCCTTTCTTTTTGTTTTCTTTAGTTGTATAAGCCGTTTTCTCATCTTCTGTAAGAGCGTTCTCATCACCATTCATGTGATTTATAGTTCTTAGAGCTAATGTATCTTTTAGCTCATCATCATTCATTTCTTCTGTTGTCTTGTTGTTCATTATAACTCCCTGTCTTCCACCTGGGAAATCAGAAGGGTATTTAGTAACAACTGCAAGCTGGTCCTCATAACTTACGTTTTTTATGTTACCCGTTTGCATTGTGTTCTTGTCAGCTATCAGCTTCTTTTCCGCTTCGTTTTCAGCTAATTTTATATCAGCTTTGTTTTTTGAATTTATATTAGATAACTCTATTCTACTTAAAGTCTCTATTTCTTCACGCTCTGCTCTAGCTTTTAATCTATCAACTTCTTTAGAAGTTATTTTTTCTTCACTATATCCTGTAGAACTGCCTTTAATTGCTTTTAGAACAGTTCCTACAAGGTTTATAGGACTAGCCTTTGTTGATGAAGGACTGGTTGCTTCTCCCGCCCACATAGTAAACGCGGTGCTACCCATGTCCATAGCTATCTGAGCAGGTCTTGTTACAGCATCATAAACTTTTGTCAAAGTAGTTTCTTGTGGTTTTCTTACTGCTCCTATGTCAAACCCTCCACTAGGCTGAAAAAAGCCACCACTAAAGTCTATACCTGCTTCGCTTTTTTTATACTCAGTTTTGCCAGTTACGGAGTTTACTTTTTGTTTGTAAACTGTTCTTCCTAACTGCCCAGCTCCTCTGACAATAACTTTCTTTACACCCCTTCTGTTTGTCTTTTCTTTAACTATTAAAGACTTTTTAGGTTTTTCTTCTATCACTTCATAACCACTTCTTACTCTTCTTTCGTTTCCTTTGGTGTCTATGTATGTTGTGTATGTAGGCTTTTTTGTGTATTTTCTTTTCGAATATACAGTCTTTTTAGTGCCTCTTTTGTTTGTGCTAGAATCAATCTTTAATCCATCTTGTGCAAACGTTTTTACATTTGTTGGCTTACCGCCTGGATTACCTGCTGCTCTTTTTCTAGTTACAGCACTCTTCTTTTGACTAGCAGTCATCTTTGCTGCTTTTGCTGCAGGAACACATTTTGGATAAGGTCTGCCGTCTTTGTCCTTACCAGAACGACCACACTTCTTATGACCCCCACCCTCTTTCTTAGAGCCTATATCTACCCAGTCCTCAGCAAACCATTTAGCTAAACCACTTTTAGCTTTTACTTTGCCACGCTTTCTGTTTCTAAACTTAGCGCCTAAACCAGCCTTTTTAGTACTTTTACTATTAGCGCCTTGGCGCGCTCGATTTTTTGAGGGTTCCTCTAATACATACCCCCCGTCCGCGGTATGCGAGACATCCTTACCCCCCTTACCGTATATACCAAGTTCTCGTCTCTTCTTGTTGAGAGCAGAACGGTATCCTCGGCGTGCCTTCGTCGCATGGTACTTCGTATCGTATTTCTTCTTCTTAGCTCTGGCTTCGGGATGTGAATCGTAGTATTGTTTACTTCTACTAGCCATATAACAGCAAATATAGAAAAAAATATGTGTCAGAACAATATGGGAAGACTATATACTTTACACCCCCTATACTGTTTACTGTTTGCGTTCCACCCCCGTCTAATTTTGCTTTTGCATTTCCAAATTACTATTCACAGCTTCGCTGTTTTCAATTCCTATCTCACTATCATACTCTTGTATATATCATTTATATTTTGTATCTTCTCTTTGTTTTTGGAATGAGTAGCACACGCATATATCCTTGTATATCTATTGATATGTTTACATTTAATGTAAATGGTAGTAATGATACGAAGAAGAGTAATATCGTTACAGGTTCTAACACGAAGCCTACATTTAAAAAGTCGTGTAATGCTCAAGTCCTTGGTGCTATGATAGGTACTAATCCAAACGGACTTAAGTGTATCGAGATTAGTTTATCATCTCCTGATTATGATGGAGTAATAGCTACTCACGAGTTCTATCTTGGTGGTACGTTCGGTAATCGTATCGAGCAATATCCTAAAGCTTCTGACATCAACAGTCTTAAGTTATGGGAGCCAAGCGGTAGCTACAGTATGAACACCATCAATCAGATGAGTGCTTCTAAGTCTATGTATGCTAAGCACTATGGTGCAGTTGCTAACAATCTTGACTTAACATCAGGTGTTATCGAAGCACTAGGACTACCTCAAGGTTTCAATTCACTATCAACAGAAGAGCGTATGCTTGAACTTGATAAGCTTGTACAAAGCAATATGGATAGATACTTTGAGTTAGACGCTGAAGCTCGTAAAGAGTTGAGATTGTTCTTCAAGGCTATTGATATAGCTAATGGCGAGAGTATAGCTTCTCTTACAAGACAGCGTGTTATCTTGGCTTATATGCTACAGATAGAAAAGTTCATTGACTATGTTAATGGATTTACTCACGGTAAGGTTGACTTCGACCTTGATAAGTTTATTGTATTTCAAAAGAAAGACAGTAACAAAGTCAAAGAGATTAACCTTGAAAGTGTGACAGAACTAGCTGTTACAGTAATCAATATGTGTACAGGTCTGTGGACTTGGGCAGTTGTTGCTAACGGTAAGAATGGTTCTTGGATTAAGACATTGATGAAATGTGACGGTAAAGGATTATCTCACAGTGGTAAAGGCACTAATGCTGATACTGCGAGAATCTATGCACAAGCATCTTTGAATGGTCAGTCCACAACTACTGCGCCTACTACTAACCAAGTAAATACATCTTGGTAAGTGGCAGTTATTGAGTGCCTAATGAGTGTAGTGTTCCCAAGGCAGGAGCACTACGCTTGGCACGAATATCTAGCAGCCTTCTTATACTGGTCAGTTATGATTAGTATAGCAGCTTGTGCAGTTGGTGCGATAATCATAGGAGTAACCTATGGCTTATCATCATCGTTCAGCTAATCAAGTAACTACGCGTTCACCTCAAAAGAGGTGTTCGCTTTCTTTTATTCACTATCACAGCTGTGGCATCGTTTTGTTCACTATCACAGCTCAGGCAACGTCACG
>Ga0098043_1000106_pt1 | contig 26348 bp, 40 predicted proteins | sample 9B_taG_FD_92581 | JGI IMG/M metagenome (GOLD analysis project Ga0098043, IMG submission 92581) | Marine viral communities from the Subarctic Pacific Ocean - 9B_ETSP_OMZ_AT15188_CsCl metaG | ecosystem: Environmental > Aquatic > Marine > Oceanic | place: Subarctic Pacific Ocean | collected 2015-01-10 | reverse complement strand
TCAATGGGTCAAAAAGTTAAACAATTAGCATCAACAACTGGCGTAAATGCAGCAGAGGCGGCTGAGGCTTTATTTTTTGTGACATCAGCTGGTCTAAGAGGTTCTGAGGCTATGGATGTCTTAGAGCAATCTTTAAAGGCTTCAGCTCTAGGATTAGGAGAAACAAAAACAGTTGCTGATTTAGCAACCTCAGCAATGAATGCTTATGGGTCCGACACCTTAGGAGCCTCTGATGCAACTGATGTCTTGGTTTCAGCAGTAAGAGAAGGTAAACTCCAAGCTGACGAACTTTCCTCAGTTATGGGTGCGGTCTTACCGATTGCCTCTAATATGGGAGTTAAATTTCATGAAGTTGGTGGAGCTTTTGCAGCTATGTCTAGAACAGGAACACCAGCAGCTCAAGCAGCAACTCAATTAAATGCCATACTAATGGCAATAATGAAACCGTCTGAGGATGCCAAAAAGGCTATGGATGAGCTTGGATTATCTCAAGAGGGTCTTAGAAAACAAATTAAAGAAGAGGGTTTATTAAATGTTTTTGAATTATTAAGACAAAAATCTGAGGAAAACTCTGGAGCTTTTGAAAGGGTCTTTGGAAACGTCAGAGCCTTGAAAGGTATTTTAGATTTAACTGGTGCAAGTGCTGACGCTACAAGACAAATTATGGAGAGGATGGCAAATGCAACTGGCATAACATCTGATGCATATAAAGAACTTACTAAAAGCTCATCTTTTCAATTAAACAAAGCACTTAATGAATTAAATGTTTTATTTACAGAGGTCGGAGCTGTATTACTTGAAACTTTGCTGCCAATATTTGTAGACTTTGGAAAATTTGTTAAAAATGTTGCAACTAAATTCAACAGTTTATCACCAGAGGTTAAAAAATTTGGTGTTATGATGGCTGGAATTGTTGCCATTTTGCCTCCTTTAATGATTGCTCTTGGTGGTCTTGTCACTGGTTTAGGTATGTTAATTAGTCCAATTGGATTAGTTGTTGCTGGGTTAGGTCTTTTTTTATTTTTCTTTGATGACATTGCTAATGCTTTTAACACTTTTAAAGCTGCGGTAAAAGTAAAAGTTTTAAACTCTTTAATAAGAATAGAAGAATTTTTTAGAAAATTTTTATTTGCTCCATTAAAAACAGCTGGTAGATTAATTAAAGAATTTTTATCAGATGGTTTTGGTGGTGACTTCAGTGGTATTGTTGATGATATGTTTGCAGAACAAGACGAAATCTCAAAAGATGCTGGAAAAAGAATGGCTGAGAACTATTTAGATGGAGCTAAAGAGGCTTTAGAAGGGCAAAAGCAAGGAAGAGTCATGGATGCTATCAAAAGAATAGGTAAAAAAATCCAAAATTCTGATATTTTTCAAAATGTTTTTGGTGGTCTTGGAACTCCATCCTCTGGGGGAGGCGGCACTGTTTCAACATCAACAACAAAGAGAACAACAGGGAACAGTTTTGCTCATCCTTTATCTAATATGAAACCGTTGTTAGATTCTGGAGTAACTGGAGAATCTTTGTTAAATCAATTAAAAAACAATACAGAATTGTTTAAGTTAATGGAGAACAGAAGAGAAATTCTATTGGAACAAACTGAATTATATAATAATTTAGGCCAATCTGTTGCTGGAGTATTAGAGCAGTCTTTTCATGCTATTGCTGAAGGTGGAAACGGATTTCAACCCATCATTAGTGCATTAAAGGCCCTCGCAATTAGATTATTAGCTACCGCAGCCGCAGCTGCATTATTACAGGCATTATTCCCAGCAGCAGCCGCTGGAGGTTCTGTTGACAAAGGTATGTCGGCAGTAAACGCTGTAAAAGGAATGATGAATTTTACTTCCTTTGCAAAAGGAGGAATCGTCTCCGCACCAACCTTGGCACTTGTTGGAGATAATACTGGAGCTGGTAGAGGTAATCCAGAGGTTATTGCTCCATTAAATAAATTACAAAGCATGATTGATGCTAAAAGTAGTCAACAAATAAATGTCGGAGGTCAGTTTAGAGTAGAAGGTCAAGATTTAGTTTTAGCTTTACAAAGAGCTGACAGAGAACGTAACAGAATAAATTAATCTTTATGGCAACGTATGGATTAAAATTTGAGCTGTTTTTTCAAGACCTTGAGGACAGAAGATTTAAATTAGAATTTCACAAAAAAAATTATAGTGGGACCGTTTCGGCTTTAGTTGGTGGAGGTAATCCAGTTGAAATAGAGTGGTCTGGAGATGATGATATTTATTCTCCAATTAGAGGCTCAAGATGTAAGATTAATTTGATGGTCACAAATACAACCTCTTATGATGCTTTTCATGAGTCTGATGAGAGGGAGTATTTAGTAAAAGTTTTAAAGCATGATTCTTATGGTTATTTTTGGGAATCAGAACAAACGGAGTGGGAACTTGCCAACGCTAATTGGGATGAAGATACTGGAGGAGATTTTTTCTGGGAACCAATATGGCAAGGATATTTAGTGGTAGATAGATTTAAAGAACAAATGATTCACAAACCATTTCCAATTCAATTAGAGGCAATAGATGGACTTGGAATATTAGGAGGTTTTGATTCACCTTTTGACACTACAAATGTAACAGATGCTAAAAATCTATTTTACTATATAACAGAAATACTAAAATTAACTGGACATGAGCATCAAATTTATATAGCTAATGAAATCAGAAAAGATGGAGGAGCAACCAATGACACAATATTTCATGACATTGAGGTTAATCCATACGCTTTTTTTACTCCTAATTTAGTTTTAAGAAATGCAAAAGATGTATTAGAACAAATTCTAATGATTACAAATTCAAGGATTTATCATTCTTATGGACATTGGTATATTGTAAGTAATTCTAATCTAATTGAAAAAGACATTGACCAATTAGCTCTTTGTCCAAGTGGAGCTGATATTGTAATTGACCCAGACCCAATTGGTGACCCAGCTGATACAATCCAGATTCCAGTTGTAAAGATTTTAACAAACAGTTCAGATGTTTCAACATTTACTTACAGTGATGGACAAACAATATTTTTTCAAGGTAAAAATGATGGCTCTCCTCATACGTCTTACACTTTTGATGTAGATGGTTTTACAGTTAAAACAGGAGGAACAGAGACACCTAGATTAGATGTTAGAAACGCTAATTTTGCTCCAAATGGTTTAACTTCAGCCAATAATGGAGATGTTGTTAAAGTTACAATGACAAACTCAGCTGGTTCTGCAAATGATTCTGTTACTTTAGTTAGGACAACGGATGACCCTCCTCCTCCTCCGACTTGTCAATTAGATGGTAATATTACTTTTACCCCAACAATTTTAAGTAATTTAAATGCAAGAATAGAACCTACACAAGATGTCATTCCAATAACTGGCAGTGACAATGATAATAATGAAACTATTACTGGTAATTTTACCTTAATACCTAATGTAGATTTTCAATTACCAGCTATCTCTGACATACAAATAACCAGTGTTACAATAGGCAGTAGTTTAACATCTTCTCAAATTACAGCAAACCCAGCAAATTCCAACGGAGTAATTACATATAATGTCAATCCAACTGTCACAGCAACTTGTGGTAGTAGTAATTATACATTCACGCTGTCTGGTGCTTCTAAGCGTAAAGAATACACAACAACAGTCAACTTTACTAACAGCTCATCTAATACCTCTTTAAGTGCCTCAAGTTTAACTTTTACAAATCCAGCTGCACCCAATCCAGATGCAGATTTTGAAGGTACTGTTTTGCTAAATACAAGCTCTGGTTTTTATTTCAACAGTTTGTCAGATATATCATTGGCGGTTGCAACTGGCGTTAATGGTCTGGCTGTTTCTAAAAGATTAATTACAGAAAATCAAATTGAGATAAAAGTCACTGGAGTTGTGCCTTTTGGTACCACAACCAATAAGACTGACACTGTAACAATTACAGGAACTCCATTTAATGATGGTGATGCAACTGCAATAACTTCTGGAGTTTCTATTTCCTCAGCTCTAACATTGCCATTTTATGCTACGACAGCTTATAGCTTCCAGTTTATTTCTAATCCAAATAATGTTGCTTTATTTAATGGTAGATTTAAAATTATAGCAACGGTCCACACTGGAGGAAATGCTAGAGTTGATTTTGTAACAATTAATCCAAGTCAAGGTAATGAGGCGACAAGATTTGTTACAATAACTGTTAAATTTAACAACAGTAATTCTCAAAGATTTGCACTTATTAAATTTGTAACTTTGGATGAGTCAACAACGCTGCACACACTAACATTAACACAAAGAGGAACCACTATTTAAAATGGCAAAAATTAAAAATAAACAATTAGAGTTTTTACAAGGCGGTCAAGAAAATATTGATTTTAAGGTTTTTGATGCTAATGGGACCTATTTAAGAACCGAAACAGAAAATATTGTCAAGAAGGTCCCAGATAAAATTCAACCTCTTTATAAGGACCTAATTAAGCAATATGATAAACCATTAAAAAGAGTTAAAATCAGAACGAGATTAAATCGTCTAAGCATTCAAAATAAAAATGCTCATTTTTTAATCCCAGATTTAGATAATAGATTTTTAATACAACCAGTAACGTCTCCAACAATTAGCCAAATACAGTTAGACACAACTGAAAATGTAAGAGCTTTGTCTGGCAATAGATATTTTAAATCAAATGCGATTAGTCAAACTGGAGCTAATACAGCTTTAATTTCACTGGACCAACAATATAACGCTATAAAACAAAGAAAATCTTTAAATGTAGGCTTTTCATATTACATAGAAACAACAGACCACACAGAAAGCTATAAATTAAATTTAAAGGCATCATTAGATGAGTCTTACAGTAGTTCCTCAGAATTAAAGCAATACAATTTTACCTCTGATGAGTGGGAGGATTATCCAGCGAGTTCTGCAAATCAATCAATAAAAGAACAGCAAACATCAACTGTCAATGCTTGGGGAAAAATGACTTGCGACATTAAACCATATTCATCAAGCTCAGTTGATACGGATGTTTTTATAACAATTACTATTGACCAACCAATAAGAGTTGGACTTGGAGCTGGAGGGTTTAATAGGATTTATATAGATAATTTTTACATTGCAGAGTCTTATGATTTAGAAGGAAATGAAATTGTTTCAACAAGAGAACAGATTTCAAACAACGGTAATTTTAGTGGAGAGCATGAGGTCAAAGATTTAATCTTATCTAATGAAGGAGAGAACACTGATTTTTTTATTGGCAAAATAACAGGAGATTTTAAAAGAGAACGTGATTCAGTAAATAAAAAATTAGAACAGTTAATCAGTGCTGAAATGATGAATGATAACAGAAGGCATTTAACAAGATATGATGGAACATTTAGAGACAAATCTGGTTTTGATGGTGACCCAATCGGGTTTCATAATAAGCTCCATGTTGATTTCGGTAATGACGTTTATCAAGATTTCCAGAGCTGTTATATTGATTCTATGAGATACAATATTCGTAAAGCTGAGGTTGATGTTTCTATGCACGTCTCAAACCAAGATTGTGACGTTGTGACAACTTATGTAACTGTTTTTGATTAAAGATTAACAACTCCCTTTTGTTGTTTCCGACCCATTGCTTATAGCTAACCGTAAGTGATGGGTTTTTTGCATAAAAAAAGGGTAACACTTCTGCTACCCTTGTTGTTTACCTATCGTTGTTTAAATATTGCCTGTTGTATTTTTTTCTCAACCTTTCTACTTTCCTCATTCCAACCATTATCTTTTGATTTAGGTAATTTTGAATCAAGTAATGCAATTATCACAGTTTCAATTTCATCTTCAGTTAAATACAACCAAAATTTTTTATTTTCTTGTTTATTTTCCACTTTTATAATTTTAAATTTCCTCTAAGATATAAAAAATATTTAATACCAAAAATATTTTATACTTTTTTTAAAAATAAACTTTATAGTAAATTTTTTTTTTATTAAATAATTTTTATATAACTTCGTAAAAGTATTCACAATAAAATTAAATAATATGAATTTATTAATAGATAATTTAAGCAATAATCCATATCTAACCTATGAGGTTGAAGATAGTGGAACAGTATCGGTGTTTTTTAAATCACCAGATAACCTAATTGAAAATCGAGTTTTGATTTGTAGCATACAGGCTGATGACGGAGAATATTTTAAACGAATTAGGTTTGATGGTCTTGAAAAAAGTCAAGAGCTAAAGATTTCTAAGGAGTTTGTTGAAACTGGCAATAGCGTGGTTGAAGGAGAACTTTTATGTATATAAAAAAGAATTAGTGTGATTGGATTGAAGTTTTTTTCATTTTGGGGAGTTTAAAAGCTCCCCATTTTAAAGTAAATAGTATGGCAATAAACAAATCGGATTTTGACAAACCACTTAGCCAAGTGAATAAAAGTATCGAGGCTAAAAAAAGAAGAAATAGAATTACAGACAAAAAGTTTGAAGATGCCTTTATCAATCCTATAAAAAAGGAACATGATAATTTACAGGCAAAACTTAGGAACCTTGATGCTGGATTGTAATTTCATTTTATAGATAAATTTTCTTAACAGGGAGAGTCCCAGCATCCTCTCCCTATTTTAAAAAAAATATATGGCAAAAAAAACATTTAAAGAAAAATTTGAATTAGAATTGGAAAGTAAATCAATTAACAAAGAACATATTATAAAACTGTTAAAGTTTACCAGACCAACTCTAATGTCTCGACTTGCTAATCCAAAAACTTGGACCTTAGGAGAGGTTAATAAAATAGATAAAAAATATAAAATCAATATAAATCAAATCGTATGAGTGAAATATTTAATGACTTTATGAAATTGGATTTAAAGTCTATTGACATAAATACACAAGTCGTTTACAAAGAACTATGTGAAGATGAACGACAAGGAAAAATCAAATCAGATGAGGAGTTTGAGAAAAAATTAAATGACAGAACTTTAATGCTGATGAGAGCTAAATTAATAATAAAACAAAAAATAAATAAATAAAAATGGCAGAATTTAAATTAAAAGAAGGTTACGGATATATTTTTAAAAATGAAAATAAGACCGAAGAAAAACAACCAGATGCAATTGGTGAAATTAATATTGATGGCAAAGTAAGAAACGTAGCTATCTGGAAAAATAAAGATAAATCTAAAAAGCACGTAATGACTTTTAAGGTTTCTGATAAACAGCAAAAAGGATTTCAAAGTCAGCCAACAAATGAGGTTGATGATGATTTACCATTTTAATAATTAATAATCAAAGGGACTTTATTGTCCCTTTTTAAATTTTATATTATGGCTTATAAATATGAAAGAGATTTGACTGAGGATGAGAAATTCCAAGCTCAGCAAATTAAAGCACTGACAGAGGCTTTTGAAAGTGCAAACAAGAAAAATAGAAAACTAGAACAAGAGGTCAACGAGCTTGTGACGATTAAGATTGGTCAAAACAATATTATACAAAAACAAGAGCAAACGATTTCATCACTAAACAAAGAAATTAGAGAACTAAAAAACAAATTAAATGCAAAAGAAGTTTGATTCAAATGACCAGTATCATTCTCATGATTCTATTTCTGCAAGTGGATTAAAATTCATTTCAGAATATCCTATTGAGAAGTTTTTGACAAAAGTAAATGTTACAACCCCAGCAATGGCTCTGGGTTCTGCAACTCATGAGGCAATATATCAACCTCAAATCTTTTATAAAAATCATTATCCTATGCCCAAACTTGACTTAAGGTATAAGGAAAATAAAATATTAAAGGCAGAACATGAGGAGAAGGCATCTGGTAAAACAGTTATTGATGAAGTTGATTTTAACAGAATCATTGAGATGATGAAAAAAACTAATGAGCATAAACTCGCAAAAAAATATCTTAATGGTATTATAGAGCAATCTCATTATTTTAAGTGGGGGGGGGTGGATTGTAGATGCAGACCAGACTGCTTAGAACCAGTTGACAAATGGATTTCTGATTTAAAAACCATAAGAGAAATAAAACACTCATCCATCCCAAATGAAATCTACAACCGTAATTATGATTTACAGGCTTACGCTTATTGCTTGTGGCTTGATATTCCACTGGAAAACTTTAGATTTATTTTTGTTGAGACCGCAGCTCCATATCAAGTTGAAGTTGTGGCACTTAGTGAAAAGCAAATGGAGTATGGACAAAGAAAATTTGAAGAAGCTTTTGACAAATGGTCCGAATATAAAAAGACAGGTAAAACAACAGGAGTAAGAGCCAAAGGTTTTGCTCCAGATGGAGCTAAAATTTTATAATATATGAACGCTTATTTAGATTTAGAAACAATCAAAAGTGCAACAGAGCAAGTCTGCAAAGCTGATATTTTAAGTAAAAACAGAAAAAGGGAAGTTGTTATAGGTAAAAAAATTTATGGTATTGTAGCTCGTGAATGTACTGATTACAGCTTACAGGAAATAGCTGACTATATAAAAAAGGACCATGCAACGATTTTGCATTATCAAAAAAGTTACAATGATTGGCTCTTTGCTCCAAATGTATTTAATAAAGAACTAAATTTGTTAAAAACAGTAAAAGAAAAAATAAAATTGAATCCATTTGATAAATATTTAACTAAGGAGGATAAGATGCAAAATTCTGTAATGAATTATATAAAACTTAAATATCCTAAGGTTTTAGCGGTTCATATACCTAATGAGGGCAAAAGAACTCCTTTTGAAAGATACAAACTAAAATATCTTGGAGCTGTCGCTGGAATGCCAGATATTATGATTTTTCATAAAAACTCAAAATTCAACGGTCTAGCGATAGAACTCAAGGTAGGATATAACAAACCTACTGAAAACCAAGAAAGTTGCTTGAAACGTCTTAAAAGTGCAAAATGGAGGGCTGAATGGTCTAACAACATGGATGCTGTTTTACTATTAATTGATAATTACATGAAAGATGGCAAATGAAAAGAAAGTTTACTGGAATGATACATCTCAGAGAATAAGGTGGACAACCAACAGCACCTATGACGACTTATATCAATATAATTATGTTGGTTTAATGAATCGTATTGAGTTTGATTTACTCATTGAGGCACTATTTGAAAAATATGGAGATGATGAAATCACCAAAGAAAATTTTAAAGATATGTTTGATGAGATTAGAAAGTTCTGCGATAAAATTAAAGGAGCTGTTGAATAAATGAAAAAAAATTATTACGCTGTCATACCAGCATCGGTTCGGTATGATGATAAATTAACACCAAATGCCAAATTGATGTACGGAGAAATCACTGCCTTATGTAATGAAAAAGGTTTCTGTTGGGCGACTAATACTTATTTTGCTCAACTTTACAATGTAAGTCGAGTATCAATTTCTAAATGGATTAATCAATTAGAAAAAAACAATCATATAAAAATCAAAACAATCAAAGATGAAAATAGTTTTGATAGGCGTTTAATTTTTGTTAAAGGGGGGTTAAAGAAATCTTTAAGGGGGTATAAAGATAAGTTTAAAGTAATATATAATAATAATAATAATAATATAAATAATAATAGTGCAAAGTCTAAAAAGTTAAAATCTGAGTCTGACTTTGCCTCCATAATTTTAGATTCTTATAATCATTTGTGCCAATTATTTCCAGAATCAAGTCAGCCTAAAACACAAGCTCAAAAAATACAATGGCTCGAAACAATTGACCAGTGTAACAGACTAGACAAAATAGACCCTAGACAACTTTGGAATCTATGTAAAAAAGCAAGAGAAGATGATTTCTGGCAACAAAACTTTTTATCACTTGTTGGAATTAGAATCAAAAAGAATGGCGTTTCTAAATTAGACAGATTTAAAAATCAATTTAAGGTATGATAAAACATAAAAACAGAATTAAACAAGTTATTGACTTTTCTGGAGTTGGCAATTCTAAAATTCATCCAACAGACATTGATGCAGTTTTAGAGTTTGACGATAAATATTTATTGTTATTTGAGGTAAAATATAAAGGCTTAGAAGCACCATTAGGACAGCAAATCCTTTTTAGTAGAATTGCGGACTGTTGGCAAAGTATCAAACAAGAGGCTTTCGTCATCTACTGCGAACATGAAACGAAGTCCAGTGAAATCGTAAATCTGTATAACACCAGAGTTGTTTCTGTCTATCATAAAAAAATAAAACATAAGCAAGATTGTAATTTATTTGAATTTTTGAATAAAATTGCAAATCATTATAACATAACAAAACTAATCAAATCTTTAAACTATGATAAACGAATTTTTAAATCTAGGCATTGAAATAAAACAAACTAGAGGACAAACTAAAACAAAATGCCCTAAATGCCATCACACAAGAAAAAACAAAGCTGACAGACCGCTTAGTGTTGACATTGATAATGGTCTTTACAATTGTCATAATTGTGGATTTTCTGGTAATGTCAAATTCAAAGAGAAAAAAGAGTTTGTTAAACCTCCATCAGTGAAAGTTAATTTATCAGATAGGACCTTGCAGTATTTTAAAAAAAGAGGTATAAATGAATCAACTCTCAGTCATTGGAAAGTAGGCGAATCAACAGAATATTTTCCTCAAGTAAACAAAAAACGTAAGGCAATTAACTTTAATTATTACTTAGACAATGAGTTAATTAATGTCAAATACAGAGACGGACAAAAGAATTTTAAATTAGTTAGTGGAGCAAAACTTATATTTTATGGATTAGATTCAATAAAAGATTCTAATAAAGTTTATGTTGTCGAAGGAGAAATGGATGCTCTTAGTTTACATGAGGCTGGAATTTATTCTGTTTGCTCAGTCCCAAATGGAGCATCAAAAGGGAATCAGAGATTAGAATATTTAGACAACTGCTTTGAGTATTTTGAAAATAAAACTGAAATTGTTTTATGCACTGACAATGATGATGCTGGACTTAATTTGAGGAATGAGTTAGCAAGAAGATTTGGTAAACATAGATGTAAATATATTGACTTTGATTCTTATAAAGATGCTAATGAAGTTTTGACAAATGACGGAGCTGAAAAATTAAGACAGATTTTAAAAGATGCAAAAGAATATCCTCTTGAGGGAATTGTAAATTTTAATGATATATGGGACAATGTTTTAAACTACAATGAGAATGGACTTAAAAGTTATTCAATTGGTCTTGGTGATTCAGATGAGTGGATTAATATATCAATGGACCAATGGACAACAATTACAGGCATTCCCAACAGTGGCAAATCAGACGTTGTGGACCAAATTTGTTGTAACATGGCTTTAGAATATGATTTTAGGGTTGCAATGTACTCTCCAGAGTCTTATCCTTATGAGGGACATATAAAAAGATTAGCCAACAAACTAAACAAAACAAATTGCAACAATGACCTTTTAAATAAATCAAAAAACTTTATCGAAGAGCATTTCTTTTTTGTTAAGATTGATTTAGAAAATCTTACATTAAAAGGTATTTTAGATAGTTTTAAACAGCTTGTTTTTAGAAAAGGAGTTAATCTTTGTGTTATTGACCCTTACAATATGCTGGACCATTCAGCTCAAAGAGATGTTTCTTATGTTGGGAAAATACTCTCTGAGATAACTCAGTTTTGTCAACAAACTAATACTCATTTATTTTTAGTTGCTCATCCAAGAAAAATGGAGTTTATAAATAACCAGTATAGGGTCCCAAATCCTTATGATATTTCTGGCTCTTCAGATTTCTTCAATAAAAGTTATAATTGTTTAACTGTATTTAGAAACTTAAATCAACCATGTCAATATGGTTCTGATACTGTTTCAGTTCATGTACAAAAAGTGAAAAGAAGAGAAAACGGAAAGCAAGGAGAGTTTATGATAGCTCCAAATTTTAAAGAGGGGGGGTACTATACAGGACTTGACAAAGACAAACAAAGACTGCAAATAATAAAAGATAACACTCCGTTTTGATATTTTGTCCAACTCCAGACCATTATAAAGCATTCAATTGGTGTGTAAACAATGATATTTTAATTTATCCAATACCAAAAGATAAAAAATTTTATTTGGTTGCTAAGATAAACGGAGTTGAAAGGTCATCATTTAAAGAGTACACTAAACAACATTATCAGCAAAAAATCTGGGATTATTATTTGTACCTTTACAAAAAATATAAAGATGTTTGAGTTTCAATTTTTTCCAGTTTATGGCTGTGCTGTTGGGGTTAATTATTGGGATTCAACTATGGATGAAAATGAAGTTAATGAAAAAGACACACAACATATGATACAATTTTTTGTGTTTATCTTTGGACTTTCAGTAATTTGGTATAAGGATTTATAATGGCTTACGATAAAAAAGAACTAGAGAAAAAGGCACTGGCTGCCATTAAACGTCACAAATTGATGTTTATTGAGCATCTGGTTGCTCATTTACCATGTACTAAACCGACTTTTTATGCTTTAAAACTTAACGAATCTAACTCCATAAAAAAGGCAATTGAAACTATGCGAGTATCTCGAAAGACTAAAATGTTATCTAAATGGATTGATTCTGATGTTCCAACTCTACAAATAGCGGCAATGAAAATGATTTCTGAGGACCATGAGGCTCATAGATTAAACGGAACTAAACAAGAAATCAAGCATGATGCATCTTTAAAATCAACTCTTATTAAATGGAAACCAGCTCAAGAAGAGTAAACGAACAACGCTGCAACAGACAATTCTATGACTTAATCAACTCAGACTCAAGGTGGTTTGTCCATCAAGGTGGAGCTAGGTCTGGCAAGACATATTCTATTTGTCAATATTTGATATATTTGATGACAACTAACGAAGAGCCTTTGGTAATTGATATTATCAGAAAAACATTACCAAGTCTAAAGTCATCTGTTATGAGAGACTTTTTACAGATAGCTCAACAAACTGGTATTTATGATTATGGTGTACATAATAAAGCTGAAAATAATTTTACTTACAACAAGCACCTTGTTCGCTTTGTTTCTTTGGACCAGAGCCAAAAAATAAGAGGAGCATCAAGAGACTACGCTTTTTGTAATGAGGCAAACGAGCTAACAAGAGATGACATCACTCAAATCAGTTTAAGATGTCGTCAGAGGATAATTATTGACTTTAACCCCAGCGACCCTGTACATTGGATTTATAGTGATATAATTCCCAGAGAGGATTGTAAGACAGTTATAACAACATACAAAGACAATAAATTTTTAAATAAAGACATCATCTCAGAGATTGAGAGAATGAAGGACCGAGACAAAGACCTCTGGAACGTTTTTGGATTAGGACAAAAAGCTGTATTTACTAAAAGACAAATATTTAACAACTGGCAATTCATAAACAGAAAAGACTTTCCAGATGCTGATTACATTTATTTAGGAATAGATTTTGGATTCTCAAACGACCCTTGTGCTATTGTAGAAGGTTACAAGGTCAATGGTAAAATATATTTACATGAACTCCTTTATAAAACAGGAATGACTAATCAAGACATAGCAGAGTTTATAAAAGGCAAAGGACATCAAGACACACTTTGTTATTATGATTCCGCAGAGCCTAAGAGTGGAGAAGAGCTAAGACGGTTGGGGTTGCTTGTGAAACCATCAATTAAAGGTCAAGGAAGTATTAATGCTGGTATTTCACTCATGAAGGAGTTTGACATCATCGTATCAAAAGAATCAACTAATTTTATTAAAGAATATCAGTCGTATTGGTGGGAGGAACTTAAAGACGGAACAATAATAAACAAGCCATTAGATAGATTTAATCACCTCATGGATTGCACTCGTTATCTGATATATTCAGCTTATTCTAGACGTACAGAATTTTTTGTAATTTAATTACTATTTTTGTAAATAAAATAATTATTTAATGGCATCATTTTTAGATAGATTCAAAACTTTATTCAAGAATCAGACAACCAACATAGACTTTAATAAGGCGATTTATAACTTTTTAGGAGACACGATGGTCTCATCTACCGACAATGATGACAGCTATATTGACAAAGGTTACAGATTCAATGCGACTATTTATTCAATTGTAAATCTAATTGTTAAATGTGCCGCAAACATTCCTTTTTCAGTTTATGAAGTACAAAACGAAAACGAATTAAAAAGATATAAAACAATAACATCTGGTGATTTTAATTCCAGCGTTTTGCATAAATCTCAAATACTACATAAGAAAGCACTGGTAGAATTAGAAGGAACAGAGCTACATCAGCTTTTAGAGAGACCTAATCCAGCTCAGTCTTACAATACATTTATTCAAGAGCTGTTAGCTTTTGGATTACTAACTGGTAATAGATACATCTATGGAATAACACCCCAGAGTGGACAAAATGCAACTAAGTTCAAGGAGCTTTATGTTCTACCATCTCAAGTTATGCAAATTCACAGTGGAGGCTTATTCAAGCCAGTTGACCATTATACATTAGAGTATAACGGAGAGCATCAATTACCAGCAGAAAATGTTTTGCATATATCTGACTTTAATCCTTATTATGATGGAACTGGTTCTCATCTATATGGCATGAGTCCTTTAAAAGCTGGACTGAGAGTTTTAGATGCCAATAACGAGGCTGTAACAACTGGACTGAAGTATTTACAAAATCAAATGGCGAGAGGAGTTTTAATGTCTGAGGAAGGTGATTTAAGTGAGGTCCAAGCAAGACAGCTAAAAGATAGATTTAAAAAACAATATCAAGGTTCTAAAAATGCTGGAGATGTAGTAATCACTCCTAAGAAACTCTCATGGATTAACTTTGGTCTTAGTGCCTCTGATTTAAATTTGATTGAACAATATAACGCTACAATCAAAGATTTATGTAATATTTACCAAGTACCAGTCCAACTGTTAAACAACACAGACCATCAATCTTACAACAATCAAAAAGAGGCAAAAAAATCTCTTTATGTAAACGCTATTATTCCACAACTTATAAAAATAAGAGAAGAGTTAAATAGATGGCTGACTCCAGCTTATGGAAACAATCTTTATATTGATTTTGATTTTACAGTGATTCCAGAACTACAAGAGGAGATGGACAAGGTGGTGACACAAATGAATAGCAGCTGGTGGTTAACACCAAATGAAAAAAGAACAGCCATGAGTTATGGAGTGGATGAGGAACAATCATCTATGGACGATTATTACATACCAGCTAATTTATTACCTCTGGCTAATGATATGGGAGTTGAGGACCCAAAACAATTACATGACGATTTCTCAATTGCACTGAGAAAAAGACTAGTGTCGGGATTTAGTGACGTGTTCACAACAATAAGAGAGGCAGAGGAGAGAGCTGTTCAATTAGGCGGTTCTGGTTATCATGAACATTCTTTTGATGGCACAAGAGTTTTTATGCCTTTTAAAACTCATGAGGAGTATGAGGCAGCTAAAGAAGGACGATTAGACGAGTATTACGAAAGAGTAGAGAACTCAATTTATGATGACGAGGATGAGGATTCTAGAAAACCAGATATTGAATATAAAGAGCCTAATATATCAGACAAAGTTAGAAACGCTTTAAAAGACAAAGTTGATGACCATAATGAGAAGCATGGAGACGACCCAGATAAAAGAGTGACTCTTAGGATGCTTATAGCGGTATTTAGAAGAGGTATTGGAGCTTATAATACCAATCCACAATCTGTTAGACCAAACGTATCTAGTGCGGACCAGTGGGCGTATGCAAGAGTAAATAATTTCCTTAGGTCCATAAGGACTGGGAGATTTCGTTCTGGCAGACATGACACAGATTTGATTCCAGCTGGACATCCACTGAGTTCAAAAAAAAGTCATAAGGTTTACAACGATTATCCACAAGGTGCAACAAACAACGCTAAAAGAGTTTTAGAATGGGATGATAAATATAAGCTCAGAGGTAAAATGGGAACTCCTAAAGGTTGGTCAAGAGCAAAGCAATTAGCCTCAAGAGATACATTGTCTCAAGCTGATGTCAATTCAATATATAGCTTTTTAAGAAGGCATGAACAAAATGCAGAGATAGCTGAAGAGTTTAGAGGGACTCCATATAAAGATAAAGGTTATGTTATGTATAATGCATGGGGTGGAAAAGCATTATTATCTTATGTTGAACGATACAGAAGTGCCAACCATGATGACGGAGATAGCGATTAAAAGAGTAAAAGATAATTGGATAGATGAGTTCTCTAATTTACTGGATAAGGTCGAAAATAAAGAATTTAAAAAAGCATTATCATTTTACAAAGAGAATTATTTTGAAGGCGTTAGTCGATTTCTGGTTGAACCTAAAACAACAGGATACGAGGACCTTTTTACAAATAATGGCTTTACTGATATTTATGTCGATACTTATCGAAATATTGGTACTTCTTTTGCTGACTGGTATGCTAAGAACATTGGGTCTTTACTAAAACAGCAAGACGTTTCTAATTATAAAGATATTTGGGAGGCAACTTTTGCCGAAGAAGGTCGTAGAATAGCTGGTAACAGAGTAACACTTGTTTCTGGAACTGCAAAAGCAACACTTAAAAAAGAATTAAAAAGATTCATGCAAGACCCAGAGTTTATGGCACTAGATGTCAGAACTAAAGCAAGAATCCTAAGAACGAGATTTAATCAATATTCTAACAGCCAAGCTCAAAGATTAGTAAGAACAGAGGCAACCAATGCGGCTAATCAAGGGACCATGCGAAGTGCTTTGGATATATATGGTAAGAATGAACTGCAAAAAGAATGGATAACAGCTAATGATGAGAGAGTAAGGTCTAATCATGCGGTTGCTAACGGACAAATTGTTGACTTTGATAAAAAGTTTTTAGTAGGTGGTGAGTATTTAGATAGAGCTGGAGACCCCAGAGGAAGTGCAGCCAATGTGATTAATTGTAGATGCTCAATTGCACCATTTCCAAAAAAATCTGGACAACTTACTGGAGAACTCCCATCAATTGACCCAATAACAGCAACCGTAGCTCAAGAGTATGCATTTAAACCAAGTAACTTTGATGGTTTTGCTGAGGGCAAAATTAAAGACGAATCTTTTTTACAATATTTAAAAGAACCAGTTGTATTGAGAAAAGCAAGAGGCAGAGAGGGGTCTTATTATCAAAGGTATAATTTTACAGATGATTTGATAGTAGTTGAAGATGATGCTGAAAAAGCAATTACAACGGTCCATGAGTTCGGTCATGCTGTTGCAGAACAAAATAAATTAATAGGCAATAAAGAGGTTATTGGTTTGATGAAAAAACAAGCTAAAAGATTTGGTATTAATGAAAAAGTCCCCTTGAATCGACTGACAAATGATTATGTTTTATCTGAAGATAAAGTAACAAAACTTAGAGAGAAGTGGGGTGGAACTATCTTTCTAAAAAGCAAAAGAACTGGATTACCTACACAAAGGGTTGATAAATTAAAAGAAGAATTAAACAGATTTAAAAGTATAACTTGGAGAGATTCACAAAAAAAACATTTCCCAAATTTAACTAAAGATGAATATGATTTCTATCATCTTTCGGTTTCAGATTGGTTAGGCAGTTTATCTTCTAACAATGTAGGAAGGGGACACAAATTAAGATACATGAGAAGTGCAGAGAACAGACAACATGAGTTTTTGGCTCATGCTTTTGAAAATAAATATTATGAAAATCCAGTTTTTAAATATTATTTTCCTAAAGAATATGAAGAGTTAATTAAATTATTAAATAAAATTTTATAAAATGCTTTTATTACATGAATTACTGATGCAATATTACAGAACTAATCCAGAATCTGAATCTTTAGCTTGTCTTGCAGATAAAGTTGGAGAAAAAGAAATGTTGAAAATTATGATGAACAGAAATGACAGGCAAATTAGATTAATCACTAAAAAAGATGCTTACGATTTCTTAGAATGGGAATATATTTAAAATTTTTATCTTTGCAATATGAATGAGATAATTTACAAACAAAGTCCGATGGGCGAGTTAGTCGATATGGATAAAGACATGGGTATCGTCAAAGGTTATGCATCAACATTTGGAAACATAGATTCTGACAATGATATAATTAACAAAGGTGCTTACAAAAAAACCATTGAAGAAAATGGTCAAAGAATAAAATATATATACCAGCACAACATGGAAAAGCCTCTGGGCGTTATCAAAATGCTAGAGGAGGATAACAGAGGTCTGATGTTTGAGGCTCAAATAGCTAAAACAACATTAGGAAAAGATGTCATTGAATTAATGAAAGCTGGAGTATTAACTGAAAACTCAGTTGGTATTATGCCAATCCAAAAAGAAATGGTTGATGGAATTAGACATATTAACGAGGTTAAGTTGTTTGAGATTTCTGCTGTCACATTAGCAGCCAATCCAGAGGCAATGATTTTAGATGTAAAAGGAAACATTGACCAAGAAAAAATATTAAAAAGATATGACCGTCTAGCGAAGTTGATTCGTAAAGGCGACATAAGTGACGATTTGGGTTATGCCATTGAGTCAGAAATAATGAAACTTAAAACGCTTTTCAATAGCATAATCACTAAGCCGACAGAAATAGTCACTGAGCCGATTGAAGTAAAAGAGGAAAAAGATTCATCTGAAATATATAAATATTTGTTTAATCGCTTAAAAAAATAAAAAATGAGTGAAGATGTAAAAAATCAACTAGACCAGATTGGTGACATAGTTGATGGTAAAATTGAAAAGGCTTTCAATGCTGCAAAAGACAACGCTAAAGGCGAAGTTGAGGAGTCATTGAAGTCTGAAATAAAAAATCTTACTGAAAAATTCGTTGACTTAAACGACAGAATGGATAAGTCAGAGGTTAATTCTCAGAAGGATTTAAACGACAATACTGTTAAAAGTTTTAAAGGAGCTTTAGGAAAAGCTCTTAAAGATGGAGCAATTGAATCTATTCAAAAAGGCAACAGCAATAGTGCCAAGTTTGAAATCAAAGCTGATATGACTATCGCTGCAGATTTCACTGGAGACGTTGCAAGAGTTCAAAGAATAGAGGACATTAAATATGACCCATCAAGAGCAACCCATATACGTTCTTTAATTCCTAACGGTTCAACTGATTCTCAAATAGTGAGATTCCCTAAAGAGTCTGGTTATAGCGACAACGCTTCGACTAAGGCTGAGGGTTCTGCTCTTGGACAATCAGATTTTGATATAACTGCAACATCAATCCAAATGGAGAAGATTGGAACTACCATGAGACTTACAGAGGAGATGTTGGACGATACACCTCAGATAACTTCTTATTTATCTGCGAGAGTACCGAGCAAAGTTTTATCAATTGAGGACAACCAGATATTAAATGGAAATGGTTCATCTCCTAACCTAGATGGATTATTTACTGACGGAGGAGCTTTCACAACTACCTCTGGAGCTGCATTTTATCAAGCTGTCGAATCAGCCAATGAATTTGATGTTTTAGTTGCTGCTTTAAATCAGTTAGCTTCATTAAATTATCAAGCTGATTCTATATTATTACACCCAACAGATTTTCATAAAATCGTATTGTTGAAATCAACTGCGAATGAATATCTAAAAGGTCAAGTAATGTCTGGATTACAACCAGCAATTTTAGGCGTACCAATTAGCATCAATACCGCTGTAACAGCTGGTAAGTTTTTAGTTGGTCAGCTTTCAGTTGCAACTCAGCTATGGATAAGAGACGGTCTTGGAATCGAGTTCTCAAGAGAAAACTCTGATAACTTCGAAAAAGGATTTGTCACTGTAAGAGCTGTTGAAAGAGTTGGAGTTTCTAACTATCTACCTAGTGGAATAGTACAAGGAACGTTCTCAACTGCGAAAACTTCTTTAGAGACTTCATAATAACATGAGTTAATAAATTAGTGTAAAAAAGAAAAGGGACCATTTAGGTCCCTTTTTTAATTGATAGGCTTTTGTTTTAATTTATTTTACTCAAAATATCTGTATGTACTAATATTAAATTTTTTAAGGTCTTGATTCTATATTTCCAAAATTCTATTGCCTTATGTTGTTCTGAATCAACACCAAGAGCAGCAGCAATAATGTGATGACCAATTTTGTATCTTTTATTTAATTGGTTTTTTGCCTCATTTAAATCATCTTTATTTTCTAAGATAACTTTATTAAGAATTTTTATTGTTGTTGTATTTTCCATTTTTATAGTTTTAAATTTCAGTAAATATATATAAAAAATTTAATATAAAAAAAATTATATACTATCTTTTTTTAAATACTCTTAAAAAATCCAAAATACCTCTGAAATCATTAAAACATTTTATTGAACAAAAGTATCTTGTTTTAAATGTATTTTTGTAAAAATAGAATCCATCAGTCGGTCCGTTGCAAGTATCGCATCTCTTAGACTCGCTTAGAGGCTCAAAATAGCTCATTTCTCGGCTTTATTTTTATAAACGATAAGAGACACTAATAGCATTAAAATGGAGTCTGCTAATGCTCCGTAAACATACATTAGTCTTAAGGACCAGAAAAAGGTCCCAATGACCAAGAATCTCCAGACGTTCTCTCTTAATTCATCTCTATCCATAAATCAACATTATTAAATAAAATCCAAAAAAGGTAACAGCATTGATAAAAAGGAGAGTTAAAACTGCTCGAATCATAAATGTTTTTATCCTTTTGTTGTTCTCTTTTTCACCAATGCTAGAAACTATGTAATACTTATAAGGCATTTTTAAAAATTTTAATTTGTTCATAGGTTTGACTTGTTGCTTTGTTGTAAGTAATTATTTTAAACTTTTTCCAACCATCAGATGGAATTTTAATCTCATAAAAACGTCTTAGGCGAGACAAACTTCTTTGAAATGGACCGTTAGATTTATAGCCATGATATATCTTCATCCAACCAGCTTTTGTCAGTTTCCATTTACCAGAGGCTAAGAGTCGTCTAAAATGCCAACCTCCTCCTGTAACTCTCTTTTTACCTTTGTAAAAATACTCCTCCTCACTGCCGTTGTAAAATCCTATAAACTGTGATTCAGTATTTATATAAATATTAAATGATTCTTTGACAGAAAATTTAGGTCTGTCGATTTTGTTTCTTAAGTCTATTGTTTCCATTTTATTAGATTTAAATTTCCTCTAATGTATTAAAAAAACTTTATATAAAAAAAATTATATACAAGAAAGTTTATTTTTTTAGTATTAACTTAGTATTGTGGAGGGAAATTTGCTAGGATGCTATGCTGAATATTTATTTGTGAGCGAATGTTTGAAAAGAGGTCGGCTTATTTCTATGCCAGTTTTAGATTCATCTCCTTATGATTGCATAGTAGAATCCAGAAAAAAACTCTATAAGGTACAAGTTAAAGCAACAGAGAAAAAGCCTTATATTGGGCGTAGGACAATTAATGCTCCGTTAAACAACAGCAAATCTAAATATACAAAAGAGATTGTTGATTTTTTTGCTGTTTACTCCGCTTATTTTGAAGGCTTCTTTATATTTCCCAATACTGGGAATATGCAGTCAATAAGATTGTCAAAACATGGTAAGAATAAAATATTTTTTAATAACTTTGAGTTTATTGTGTAATAAAGTTTTTTATTTCATATAATTTGATTTGTTTGGTTATGAAAAGTGCTGTTTTAAGATGGCACTTTTTTTTTATCTTTGTTGTTAAATAATAATATTATGGCAAAGATTAAAATGATAAGAACAGTTCTGGCTGAAAATGCTTGGCATAAGGAGGGTGATGTTTTAGAATTACCAGAAAAATTAAGCAACCATTATTTAAACAGAGGTATTGCAATTCTCTATAAAGAGGATAAAGCTAAAAAAGAAACTAAAGAACATAAGCAGTCTAAGAAAAAAACAAAGAATGTTTCAAATAAAAATAAATAGTACAACTGGTAGTGAATTAATCACCAATACAGATGTCAAGCTGTTTGCTCGAATAGACACAACAGCGGATGATAATTTGTTAGACGAGATGATTACAACAGCTAGACAAAACGCTGAAAATTTTCTTAACTCTGACATAGTTGCTAAAAACAGGACTTATTATGTTGGAGAGTTACATCAAAGAATTGAGCTTCCTTTTAGTCCAGTGGCTTCAATATCATCTGTGACTGTTGATGGTTTTGCTGCTACTTATACAGCTTACGGTTTAGATAACAATTACATTGAGCTTGATTCACTCCCAGCTGAGGAGGTTAAAATCACTTATGTCACCTCTGGACTATCTGATGGACTTATTAAACAGGCACTATTACAAATGGTCACAACGTATTATGACAATAGAGCTGACTTTAGTGAGGTTGGAAATAATATCTCTGAGATACCAACGTCATCAAAAAAATTGTTAACACCATTTAAAAGGAGCTTTATTTAATGGATGCTGGTAAACTTGACACAAGGATTGATATAAAAAGACTCACAAAATCAACTGATAATTTTGGAGGGTTTACATCAACTAAGGCGACCCATGTGACACTTTGGGCAAATAAAAAAGACAAGTCTGGAGAAATGATAACACAAAACAGTCAAAGAAAATTTGAATTAAAGACTTTATTTACCATAAGAAAAAAATCAGCGGACCAGATATCACTCAGTGACACAATTCAAGTTGTTGGAGATTCTGATGAATATAGAATCAATTCAAAATTTGATTCGGTTCATAAATATTACACTGTTCTGGAGGGAATTAAATTAGTATGAGTTCACAATTAAAATTAAATCAAAAAGACTTAGCCTCAGTTAGAATGAAGATGAAAAAACTTGAAAAACTCGACAGAGATGGTTTAAACAGGTCTTTGAAAGATTTTGCTTTGCTTACATCCAGAGAAATGAAAAAAGTTGCTCCTTTTGAGTTTGGAACTTTGGCTGGTTTAATAACAGCAAAAGCTGTCAGAAAAACTGCTATTGTCGAATCAAAAGCAAAGTACTCTGGTTTTGTTGAGTTTGGAGGCGGTAAATCAAGAAGTGATGACCCAAAAAGAAAAATTCCTTATTTCTATCCAACAATAAACAGGATGCTTAAAGTTTTACTTATGGATATAAATAACAAAATTAAAAAAGCATTGAGATGAATGAGGCTTTACATTTTATCAGAAAAGCAATTATTGACCGTTTAACAAATCAAATAACGGTTGATAGTGCTACGGTTCCAATTTATAACAGAGTCCCATCTAATGCTACCGCTCCTTATATAAAAGTTTTTTCTGTCAGTCATGATGAGATTGATAACAATAAAGATACATTTACCTTAAACTGTGTTACAAGAATTGAGGCTGTCACTTCGTTTGATGCGGATAGTGGTGGTCAATTGACGGTAAATCAAATGATTTCAAACATTCTAAATTTAGTTAGAACTCGCAGCTCATCCTATTTTGATTTAAGCTCTGATAATTTTAAAGTTTATACTTGTGTTAATGAGGGCGTTTCTTATGAGGAAAATGACGAAGGTGATAAAACGTATTTTATTGGTAACTTAGAACTCTCAAACAGAGTTCAAAAAACATCTTAGAAAAATGGAAGATTTAAGAATTTGGGGAATAAATTTAAGTGCTGTTGGAATCAGCTTTATGAATATCAATTCAGCATTGACAACATTGGTATTGTTTGCATCCTTATGCTATACAATATTAAAAATAAAAGACAGGATTGATGACAAGTAGAGAGAGAAGAGAAATAAGGGGATATGTAGGCTCTGGAATTGTATTTCTTTTTGTAATACTACTGTTACTTTTTTTGTCAAAATTTGAAGTACCAGAGTCAAACAATGATGCTTTTAAACTTATTGTTGGTGCTTTAGTTAGTGTAATTGCTGCCAGTGTTTTTGTTTTTATCGGCAAAGATGACCAGCAAATCATTGACTTACAGAAAAAAAATGACTCATTAGAGATGAAGGTGGACCAACTTGTTGACCAAAAGGACCAGCTTGAAAAATTATTAATTGAATTACAAGACGGTATTTTAAGCAAATTACTTCTTAAATACACATTAGATTATGATGATAAGACAATTAAAACTTTAGATTGTGATAATGATGATTGTAATAAAAAATAAAAATGAAAAATTATGAATTGGAAATATTTTAAAATTGAGGAGTTTGATGACCCTAATAAGGAAGGTTCAGCGGCTGAGAATATGGATTTTGATTTTATCACTTTGCTTAATACAATTAGGCACCAGAGTGGAGTCCAGATGCGAATTACCAGCGGTTATAGAACTGAGGAAACAAACTCAAAACTTAAAAACAGCGTACCAAACTCAAGTCACCTCAAAGGTGTTGCCGCAGACATTGCCTGTAACAACTCCAGTGACAGAGAAAAAATCATTGCAGCTGCAATCAAAAACAAGGTGCGAAGGATTGGAATTAGTGCCAAATTTCTTCATATTGACGTTGACTCTGAAAAGCAACCAGCTGTCTGGTTATATGGTGGCAAAAAGTAGTAAATCAGCTTATACGTTGGAATGAAAAAAAAGAAACCATTTGGACAAACCACTGTCGGCAAAATATTAAAAGGAGCTGTCGGTCTTGTTAATCCAGCTTTAGGTTCTCTTATACAGGGAGAAATGTCTGTTGAACAGGTCATCAGCTCTATAAAGAACTCTGATTGTCCAGTAGAGGATAAGATAAAAGCTCAAGAAATGGTCTTAGAGGCTTATGAGGCTGAGGTTGAAGATAGAGCATCAGCAAGACAAAGAGAGATGGCTGCAATACAAGCTGGGTCCAATGACATTCTTTTTAAGACTGTTGGCTGGGGAATAACACTCTCTTTTGTTGCAGTTGTAGCTGGAGCAATAGGACTATGGGAGATTCCAAAAGAATCTCAAAGATTGTTTGACATGGGTTTTGGTGCGGTAGTGGCTGCCTTTACTCAAGTCATTGGATATTATTTTGGAAGTTCTATGGGTTCAAAAAATAAAACCCAGATAATGAATAATCAAAATGGCTAAAAGAACGGAGTATGTACATAGAGAGAAAAAGAAAATAAAAAGAAAAGGGATTCATTCAAAGAATCTCTCAAGAGGAAAAAATAGTAAACAATATAAAAAACCGAGAAAAAGATAATGCCAACTCCAAATTTATTTAGTGCTAATCATTACCAAAGAATGTCTTTTGGTGATTTTGGGTTCCGTATTTTATCGGCAACAGGTACAGCAACATCCGTTGTGGGAGAAAAATTTGGAGCAATAACAATATTAGAAAACTCTAGAATTTCTTTGACTTCTAATGCGGAGGGTGGAGATAGCTCATTAGCAAACTTTGACATCAATGAAGGACATACAATGGTCGGTGATTTTACAAGCATTACAGTGAGTCAAGGTTCAATTATTTGTTATTTAAGAAAATGATTTCAGTTGGTAGGTCAGTTAAAAATGTCGTTACCTCTAGTCGTTTAATAATAAAAAGAATTATTTCTATTTTTTATAACACAAATGAAAATAAATGGGAGGACATAAATGACAACTGGGATGATTAAAAATTTGTAAATTTGTTAAAAATAATTAAATGGCTACATTAACAGGCACTAAAATAAAAGACACTTTTAAATCTTTAGTAAAGGTTACAGATAATTTAGAGGCTGGAACTTCTGGAAAACAACTCTCTGACGGAAATGGAAACAATTTAGGACTTTTTGTTGATACAGATGGCGTTTTTGGTATTGGTGCTGCTGCGAATTTATCTTTAGATGTAAGTTCAAAAACTGATGCTGTTGGTTTACCAGTTGGAACAGATGGCAACAGACCAACAGGGGGGGCTGGTCAAATTAGATATAATACAACAGACGGAAAATTAGAGTTTTATGATTCTGCATGGAGGCACGTTGCATCAGAGAGTTATGTAAATACTGAAATCACCAATTTAATAGCCTCTGCTCCATCAACTCTTGACACATTAAATGAGTTGGCAGCTGCCTTGAATGATGATGCAAACTTTGCAACAACAATAACCAATTTAATAAATGGAAAGCAAAGTATTGTAACAATAACGGTGACAGTTGTAAATGTCGGAGGAAGTAATTATTTTTTTATAGATGGGACTCAACAACAAACAATCACTTTGAGTGCTGGTTTCACATACAGATTTGACCAATCAGCTGCATCAAACTCTGGTCATCCTTTGCAATTTTCAACAACTTCAAACGGTACTCATGGAGGTGGCTCTGCATATACAACAGGCGTGACTGTAAGTGGAACAGCTGGGAGTACGGATGCTTATGTCCAAATAATTACAGAACAAGACACTCCGAAATTATATTATTATTGTGTAAATCATTCTGGAATGGGTGGAGCTTTGTCACATTTATCTGACAAACAAGACACAATCACAGGAGCTGCAACTACAATCACCAGCTCAGATTTAACAGCGGATAGAGCATTGCTGTCTAATGGCTCTGGAAAAGTTGCTGTTTCTGACATCACTTCAACAGAATTAGGTTATTTAGATGG
>Ga0098043_1000105_pt1 | contig 26442 bp, 19 predicted proteins | sample 9B_taG_FD_92581 | JGI IMG/M metagenome (GOLD analysis project Ga0098043, IMG submission 92581) | Marine viral communities from the Subarctic Pacific Ocean - 9B_ETSP_OMZ_AT15188_CsCl metaG | ecosystem: Environmental > Aquatic > Marine > Oceanic | place: Subarctic Pacific Ocean | collected 2015-01-10 | reverse complement strand
GAGGCAAACTCAAGAAGAACCTTGACAAATACGACACACTATCTGGGCCGTCTGCTGGTGCGGCGTGGGCTAACAAACACTTAGGCAAGGGCTACAAGTCGGGCGATTACTTTAACGTAGCAATCAATGAGCAAGGGCAGTATATTGCCTTTGATGATGTGTCCGAGATTGAAGGCATAACTAAGATCGGCTATCGCACGATGGTTGATAGGTTCATTGTGCAGAAGGCTATGTCGTTATACGAAGTAGTAGGTTGGTCGCCCCAGAAGATTATCAATTCAATGAATGGTTTAGGTGATACACAATGGCTTTAATCTTAAATGGAGACTGCTTAGAGAAGATGAAAGGAATGGCTGATAATTCAGTGGATAGCATAGTTACCGATCCTCCGTATGGTCTTTCGTTTATGGGTAAGAAGTGGGACTATGATGTACCTTCAGTAGCAATTTGGCGTGAAGCTTTGAGGGTGTTGAAACCTGGAGGACATATCCTTGCATTCGCTGGTTCTCGCACATATCATCGTATGGCGGTGAACATTGAAGATGCAGGGTTTGAAATCCGAGATCAGATTATGTGGTTATACGGTTCTGGCTTCCCAAAGAGTATGTCTATCAGCAAAGCAATAGACAAGGCCGCACTTGCTACGCCCGAAGCGCAACAATGGGATGGTTGGGGAACAGCCCTCAAACCTGCACATGAGCCTATTGTACTCGCACGAAAGCCAATAGAAGGAACAGTGCTGAATAATGTTCTAACTCACGGCACAGGTGGTATCAACATTGACGAGTCAAGAGTAGGAGATATAGTGCAAGATACTTCCAGAAATGGGCGTGAAGCAGAATCGCACAAGGCTACTATTTTTGAAAGTGGACTCAAGAAGGACTTTCAAGGCGAGATAACTGTTGGTCGCTTCCCTGCTAATGTTATCCATGATGGTTCGGAAGAAGTCAAAGAACTAATGCCCGATACCAAAGGCACTGTCCCATCATCGTTAGGCGAAGAAGGGTTTTGGTTTGGTGAAGGAGAGCGCAGTGATAGGCAGATTTCACCAGGCTACGAAGATGAAGGTTCAGCTGCTCGCTACTTCAAAGAAGCGCAGTTTAGCAAGCAAGAGAAGGGGCGATTCCCTGCGAATGTCATACATGACGGATCAGAAGAAGTGCTTGAAGGATTCCCAGAATCAACAAGTGGCTCAATCAATGAAGGGACAAAGCAAGGCTTCGGCAACGCTAACGCTCATGTTTATGGGGATTCTAAGGGTGATTTCACAGAAAGAAATAGTAGCAAAGGTTCAGCATCACGATTCTTTTACTGCGCTAAAGCTTCAACGGCTGAAAGAGAAGCTGGTTGCGAGGAGCTTCAGCCACAGGAGATGGGAAGAAACCAATCTTCACTTGACGGTGGTAAGATGCTCACAGGATCAGGGAATGAGCGTAGCAACACTAAGAATAATTTTCACCCGACAGTCAAACCTATCGCACTTATGGAGTATCTATGTCGTTTAATTACTCCGCCAGGTGGCGTTATCCTTGACCCGTTCATGGGTTCTGGAACAACAGGCATAGCTGCGCTTCGTCTCGGCTTTGAGTTTGTTGGCATAGAGCTAAGTGAAGAATATGTTGAGATCGCCACTGCAAGAATAGCGCATTGGGTTGAAATGGATTTGACCTTCGATGATGAGAATGTAGTCCTTGAAAGAAAACCTCAAGCAGAATGGTTGTAATTGTAAGCACTATTATAAGGGGATTGTGTATGGGTCAAAGTATGGGCGGAGATATACGATACATCAGTTTGTTTTCTGGTGTTGAGGCTTGCTCTGTCGCTTGGTATCACATGAAGAATTGGAAGGCGCAAGTCTTTGCAGAGTTTGATGAGTTTCCAAGTGCAGTGCTGGCACATCAATTCCCCCATGTACCGAATGTAGGAGATGTAACTAAACATGATTGGAAACAGTATAGAGAAAAAATTGAACTTGTTGTTGGAGGCTCACCCTGTCAGTCGTTCTCGGCTGCAGGGAAGCGACTTGGGCTCGATGATCCGCGTGGCAACCTTGCCCTCCACTTCTTACGAGTTATTGACGACATTAGACCGACATGGTTCATCTTTGAGAATGTGCCTGGCCTCCTGTCATCGGACAACGGAAGGGACTTTGCTACCTTCCTCCGAGAAGTGGAGAACATCGGGTATGGGTGCGCTTACAGGGTACTTGACGCTCAATACTTCGGAGTTCCCCAACGAAGGCGAAGAGTCTTTGTTGTCGGACATATTGATGGAGATTGGAGACGTGCCGCAGCGGTTTTATTTGAGCCAGGTGGCTTGTCAAGGGATTCTCCGACGAGCAGAAAGGCGGAACAAGCAGCTACCTCCAACACTGATGAAGGCATTAGAGAACGTGGCGAGTATTGGAACGGAGAACGAATAGCTAACACACTTACTGCAAGGGCAGACGGTCAAAGAATGCCCGATAAAGATCACTTTAACGGTGTCGTAGTCCCTAATGTAGTCGGGACTCTTGACACTGATATTAACCAGAAATTGAATCATCAGTCAGCTAAGGCGGGACATTTGTTGCCTGTTGCGATTGACTTGTATAATCAAGAAGAAACAGGTGAGGTTCATGCGCCTTTGAGAACAGCTCAAGGTCATGGAGCTCCAGCCGTAATGTATGAGAATCACCCTTCCGACTCACGAATAAAGGAGGTTGATGTAGCCCCGACAATGACTGCTAAATATGGCACAGGGGGAGGTAATGTACCTCTAATCAAACAAACAATACCTATTCACGACCAGGCTACAAGGCATTCTGGTAAGCGTGGAGACAGGCAAGACGGCAAAGGCAACGGCTTAGGCATAGGTAAGAATGGCGATCCATCTAACACATTGACAAGGAATGACCGTCATGCTGTCATGGCTGATCTTGTAGTGAGACGCTTAACACCGACAGAATGTGAAAGATTACAAGGCTTCCCCGATGGTTGGACTAAGATACCCTGGAAAGGTAAGCCCAAAGAACAATGCCCAGACGGACACAGGTTCAAGGCTATGGGTAACTCAATGGCTGTTCCTGTTATGCGCTGGATAGGCGAAGGTATTGAGCTAGTCAATCGTATTCCAAGAGAGGGACAAGCCCCTCAACAAGAAGAATTAGGGTGGTTATGATGGATTACGAAGTATTACTTGGAGACTGCATAGAGTCAATGAAGCAGCTACCAGACGAATCAGTGGATATGTGCGTAACAAGTCCACCATATTACGGTCTAAGGAATTACGGCAACGACGAACAGATAGGGCTTGAGGCTACATTAGGTGGTTACTTAGCTAATATGGTCGCTGTGTTTGAAGAAGTCCGTCGTATTCTCAAGCCTCACGGCACACTATGGTTGAATCTTGGAGATTCATACAATGGATCAGGAGGCGCAGGTGGAGATTATGCTAAGGGTGGTATGCGAGAAGGTCAGCCCAAATATCCAGGTCGTAATGAACCGACGATGAAGCGTAAAGAATTGATGGGCGTACCCTGGCGCGTTGCGTTTGCTTTGTCCGAAGCTGGTTGGTATTTACGACAGGACATTATCTGGAATAAGCCTAACTGTATGCCCGAACCTGTGAAGGATAGATGCACTAAGACTCACGAATACTTCTTCCTATTGACTAAGCAAGAAAAGTATTATTTTGACAACGTGGCTATCAAAGAACCTGTCCTTGACGCTTCGCTAAAGAGAGCGCAAAACTCATGGGACAGCGATCACCCAAGCACAGGGTTTCATGGTAATGGTATTCATACAGAGCAAATGGGTAAGCGGTTTGTTGATCCAGCAGGGAGAAACAAGCGTAGTGTGTGGACTATAACGCCAAAGCCGTTCAAGGGTGCTCACTTCGCAGTATATCCACCAGAATTGATTGAGCCTTGCATACTTGCTGGAACATCAGCCAAAGGCAATTGCTCAAGCTGCGGAAAACCCTGGCAAAGAGTATATCATAAACCTCAACCCCCAAAGGGACTGAAAAAGAAGTCGTCTGGAAACAAGATGGATTATCATACGCAGTCTGCTGGAGGCGGTGCTAAGGTTGATGAATGGTATAACGCCAATCCAGGTAAGACTCTTGGTTGGCAACCGACCTGTGAATGTCATGGGAAGCTTGTTATGAAAGAGGTTGTAATACCTGCACTAATGACGAAAGAGGAAGTCGGTGAAACCAATTGGGGAAGCAAGACAGGCGAATACAACGGACATAACACTAAGGACTTTGCTTCAGCAAATGCTCAAAGTGCAAGTGATACCAAGCGAAGAATCATTGAGAACAGAACTAAAGACAAGGTAAAGAAGATGCTTGTTTATGAGTCCGACTTGCCACTTGATGAACACCCAATAACAAAAGCAGTAGTGTTTGACCCCTTCGGTGGATCAGGGACTACGGCAGGTGTGGCTATCAAGCATGGTCGTAAGGCTATCCTATGTGAGCTAAACCCAGAATATGCGGAGCTTATCCCATCAAGAATAGAATCTATTTCACAAATACAGAAAGAAACATTGAATGATACGAGGGAATGGCTATGAGAATAAGACCGATAGGAACAAGTTTGCTAATTGAATTGATTGAACCAGCGAAGCGGGAGTCTGGACTTGTCATACGACAGGAAGAACGGACAGTATTCACAGGTGAGATATTGAACCTATCATCACATCTTGAAAGTCTTGGTGGGATTCATAAGGGCGATACAGTCATATTCGTAGGTCGGTGTGTTGATACACCGATTGACGGACAGTATATCATAGATGCAGAGCAAATTATAGGGGTGTTAGAACTTGACGAAGAAGGCAATTAAAGGAAAAGAAGCAAGAGATAAACTGATGGCTGGCATAAGCCTGGTTGAAGAAGCAGTCGCACCGACTCTCGGACCGTCAGCACGATACGTTATGCTTGAGCGACCATACGGTTCTCCTTTGGCTATCAATGATGGAGTTACGATTGCTAACGATATTGAATCCGATGATCCATACGAGATGATGGGTATTCGCCTGGTGCAAGAAGTGGCTAACAACGCTCAAGCTCACGGTGGAGATGGCACTACTACTGCGACACTAATTGCAGCTTCGTTATGCAGGGAAGGTCTTTCGCTGTTAGATAGTGGCATGAATCCACTTAATATCAAAACTGCATTTGAGGTAATGCTTTCAACTTGTGAAGAATGGATTGACGATTTCGTTATTGAACCAGAAGATGAAGAAGAAAAACAACAACAAATTCTTGAAGTGGCTACAATAGCTGCGAATAACGACACTAAGATAGGCGCGCTGATCGCTGATGCTCTTTCACAAACACACTACGAAGGCATTATCACAGTGGAAGAAAGTCATACCACTAAGCATTCATTTGATATTGTTGAAGGCATGGAAATCAATGCAGGGTTCGCAAGCCCTTACTTCATTACAGAGCAAGGTAAATTTGAGGCAGAGTTAGATGGTGCTTATGTTCACTTGTCAAGGGAGATTATCACCCAAAACGACCAGATTGTACCTGCTATGGAAAAGGCTCTTGGGGATCAGAAAGCATTGTTGATTATCGCTAAAGGAATTGAAGGCGAAGCTCTGCAAACTCTCATCACGAATGTTCAGCGTGGAGTCATGCGAGCCTGTGCTGTTATTCACCCACCATTCCACTTTGATGATGCTATGACAGACCTTGAAGCTTTGATTGGTGAATCTGGGCTGTTAGGGAAGGCAGTTATCGGCAAGAATTATACCAGGCTTATCGGTGCTAAAGGAGACATTACCGAGAGATGTAAGATTCTTGAGCAACAGGTCGACAAAGCAGATGGAGACGGAGAGCGTGAACTAGCAGATGCGATCTATGAAAGAATGTCAAAGTTAAGAGGTGGTGTCGGAGTTATCCGAGTCGGATCGTCGAGCTCCACAGAGATGAAAGAAACCAAAGAACGGGTTGATGATGCTTTGAATACCACAAGGGCTGCTATCAAAGAAGGGGTAGTTATTGGTGGAGGCATGACACTACTTAAACTATCTAAGCTGGTTGATGAATTACCTATGCAAAAAGAAGGCGTAGCTGCACAGGAAGTCCTTTCACAAGCTCTCAAGATGCCGTTGTTTCAATTAGGTATCAACGCAGGTTTTCAAGCAGATAACCTGGTTGAAGAATTAGAGAAGTGTGTTGGTTCAAGAGGGTTTAATGCTAAGACCAGAAGATTTGCTGATCTTCGTGAAGAAGGTGTGCTTGACGCAGCAAGTGTAGTCAAGTCCTCCCTTCGTGCTGCCGTTTCAATTGCTTCTATGGTGATGCTAACCGAAGTCCTTGTTGCTGATTTGTAAGAATCATTATAAGGGTGTGCTTGCTCGTCAAGGTATGACGCGTAAAGGTAAGAAGCCAACGGTTGCACAGTTAGAAGAACGCATTGAAAAGCTTGAAAATGCTGTTGGTGAACTCCAACAATTACTTAATTTGATTGGATCATCAGCACGAAATGACATAATACGACATGAAGATATGATTCAAGAGGTATGCGAAAAGACAGGCGTTGAGTTCGTAATGCACCCTGTTCCAGAGGAAAAGGTTGAAGAGTCGCAAGGGGAGTAGTGAGGGTATGGCTAACGTATTGTTGCTTTGTGATGAGCTTCCCCTTGTAAGGGAATGGCTCGCTGCAAACCCAGATGCAGAAGCCTGGTGCTACGGAAAAGGACTGCCTAAAGAAGCTAAAGGCTTAGAAGGCAAAATTTTACCTGCAACCCTTACCTTGAAGGAAGCAAAGGCATACGGAGAGTTTGACGAAGTTATTACTCTGCCGATACCTGCGAAGAAAACAAGCAAGAAGGGTGCTGGTAAAGATGAGTAAAGTCAATCGCTACGATCCATCTTCACCAGGTATTCTCCGAGTATCAAAGTCCTCGTTTATGCAATACCTCTCTTGTCCTCGTCAATGGTGGTTTAATTACTGCGCTCTTTACGACATTAGGACTCCAAAGAGCGAGGCTATGATTCGTGGGACAGCTATTCACGAAGTCATGGAGTACGCTCTTACACCATCAATTGATGTGCGCCCTATCCCTATCGCTATCGCAGAGGAAGCTGCAAAGACAGACTATGCTCACGATACAGGGGTGCAGAATCTTAGCGATCTATTGCAGATGATGAGCGAGGATCATAACGGCTTGAATATAATTTCACTTGAAGAAAAGATTGTCGTTTATGACGAGGATAACGAGGTTGAATTAGTCGGCATGATTGACGGATTGTTCCGACACCCAGATGGAGGCGTAATGATTGTTGAATTAAAGACAGGCAACGTAACATCTGGTAAAATGTCTAAATTCCGTAAAGAATTAGCCTTTTATCACCGCATTCTTACATTGTCTGGTCGCTTTACTGCCGATGAAATTACTCATTACTGTGTGATTGCGCCCGATTGTGAAGATGAAAAGCTTGCTAACTCCTTACTTAATCAAAAACGGCAGAAGCGAGATATATACTTGGGGAATACACAAGGTATCGTGATTGTTGAGCCTATCGCTACACGATCATTGAACGGTATGGCTAAGAACCTGGAAGAAGCCGTAGTAGGTATGAAACAATTAGAAGTGCCTATGAAATGGAATGATTATTTTTGTAATGAATGGTGCGATTACTCTATGAGCTGTTCAACAGAGCTAACAGGCGGTGGATCGGTGATTACTTTATGATTTGTCCAGAATGTGATGCTGAATTACCCGACCCAAAACGACTTGTCCTCATGGGTGAGGTAGGCAAGCTCCCGAAAGCGGAGTACAAATGCCATATCTGCGGCCATGAGGGGGAGATTTAGTGTTATTTCCGAGAGAAATAGGACTAAAGCGTACACAATGCGCTACACAGGCAGATTTTACGCGCTATGTGCAGAAAATGTGGGATAAGACCGCTTGCTACACCAGCTTATACGCTTTTGGTGGTATGAAATGGAACGGCTATCGCCAGGTGTTTGACTACAATACAGCCATAATTGACAGAGCATGGTGGGATTTTGACGGTATGGACGATCCACAGGTCAAAACAGACGCAGCTACGCTAATTAACAGGCTTGAAGGCACAGTTTTAGCAGTCGCTACGGGTCGTGGCTTCCATATTCACCAGATATTCAAAGAACCTGTGCGTGAAGATCGCTGGCCGACTGAATTAGTGCGATACGAGCGTGAGATGGCTGATGGATTAGCCACTTTAGACTGCATAGGAACGGTGGATAGGCTGTGCAGAATACCTAACACCTTGAATCCTAAGCGTAAAAGATATGCAGTAGCCATAGATGCAGTGAAATTTGCTGCTGATCCTCACGGCTATGTAATACCCAATGTCCCAAGACTGCATGACTTCCACCATGACCCGTTTTACGAGCATGAAAGCACGTTCAGCCTGGTTAAGTGGGTACATAACAACCCTCCAGAGCAAACAAGCGTGGAATACGACACTATGGTAGGTGATATTGTAAGTGCGGAGACAATACCTATCATGCCCTGCTTAGAGTCCATTTACACAACAAATCCGACTCATCATGTAAGAGTAGCACTAGCTCAACATTTGCTTGAAAACCTCAAGAATTTCGCCCACCCAACAACATTAACTGTGGATCAGAAGAATAAATGCGTTGAAGAAGCCATTGAGTTCATCAAACCTCTCGGTTGGCGTGATTTCAAAGAATCCATAAGTCGTAAGCACTTAGCATCTATTGTTGAGTATGAAGGCTCACAGTCATGTCGCTGGTTTGTAGGCAAAGGAATGTGCAAAGGTAAGTGTTGGAGATACGATGGAACGGTGCAGCTATGACGGAAGAATGTCTTGAGATAGAATTTGAAGATTCAAAGTCCGACCTTCTGTATGCAGATCAGGGATTCGTATGCTTTTCTGGAGGCAAGGACTCAACAGCTATGCTACTGCGTATGCTTGAATTGAATGACCCAGAAAAATATCCTGTTCATCGTATCGCATTCTCCGACACAACATTTGAGTTTCAAGAGTTATACGACTACTTGTTATTCATTGACTGCTATATTCAAGAGAAGTTTCCAGGCTCACCGAGAGTCGAGCTCCTCAAGTCAAAGAAATCATGGGATGATTGGTTCTATGGCGCAGTTACAAGAGGCGCAAACGAGGGTAAGATACGAGGCGCACCTCTCAAAGCCTATCCTTGTTGGTGGAGTCGTGAAGCTAAAGTTTTACCACTACAACGTGAGCAAAAGGAATACGGCAGTGTTTATGTGGGTATTGCTGCCGATGAACCAAACAGAGTACAGAAGCCAAGCAAGAAGAACAAAACGATGAATTTACGCTATCCTCTTATTGAATGGGGCTGGACAGAAGATGATTGCATGGCTTATCTGGATCATCTCGGCATCGGCAATTGTCTTTACTTGTCGTTTGACAGAATAGGTTGCTATCACTGCCCTAAGCAAAGTCTCAATTCCTGGTATGAAGTCTATGAAAAGTGGCCCGATAAGTGGGAAGAAGCGAAACATTGGGATCAAGAGTCAATAAGAGTAGCAGGGCGTGGTTTAAGAATGGAGATTACACTTGAAGAGTTAGAACAGAAATTCAAAGACGGCTGGCGACCAAAGGAAAAGAAGCAGTCTTACGAATGCAACACTTGTGCAGCTGTGGGTCTATGGATTGACGGCACATTACAAGAAGAAGATTTTGACAGCGATAACGCATTTGAGCGTGATTCTCGCTTCATGCAGAGCAAGCTGGCTGATGAATACAAGACACCAGACGACTTTTGGATTCCACCTTCACAACAGCATACTATTGAATGGTTATAGTGCGTAGGTTAAAGTGATGACTGCCGATGGCGTTTCATGGTTGTTGTTATTGACGACAGGGAGAATCCCAAAGTCATTAACAAAATGCTCGTTGCTTTTGGTGATCGTAAGCATAATCCAGCAGGTCAAGCGGAGGTCAAGCGACTACAAGCTGCGGATTACATCATAGGCGACATAGGCATTGAAGCAAAGGAGATAAACGACTTATGGCAGTCCATCTTAGGTATTGGTAGGTCAAGGACTATCTATGCTCAATTAAGCGACCTGTGCGAAGCTTTTGAGCGACCTATGCTTGTCGTATATGGGACTCAAATTAAAGTGTATAACAGACCAGGAGCTCCAAGACAAAACGCAAGAGCTGTTCATGCGAGAGCGCATAACGTAATTAGGTCATTCAAGCAAGAATTGTATCATCGATTTCCGAAAATTCAGTTTATGCAAGTCAATTCAATGGATGATTTCGTGGAATATATCGCTAAGGTGCATCATCTTCAAGCCATAGGTCAGCGTTTGACAACGCCAGCGATAGTCCGTAAGACTCCCTCTGGTGTTGATCCACGCGTTGCCTGTCTCGCTGCCTTGCCTGGATTGACTACTGTTCATGCAGAGGCTATCCTTGAGAAGTTCGGCAGTATTCCTAAGCTCTTACGATCTAAGACAAGTCAAACCTCGCTCATGGAGATTGAAGGTATTGGTCGTAAGAAGGCTCAAACTATCTTATCTCTTCGTGATCTGTATGAATGAATGTCAAGTCATAGGTTGTAGCAAAGAGGCTTGTGAAGAGTCCTTGCTCTATGCTTGTATGTGCAAAACCCATTACATTCTATGGCTTGAGGTTCAAATTCCACTTGAAGATCATCCAGAAGAATGCCCTTGTTCATTACATTCATAGAGGGTTGCTACCACTGTTTAGATTCAAACCATCGGAAGTAGTATCTTTTTCATCACCTGCAAACGCAGCTAAGTTCTCCGTAGCAGGTGTGCCTTGATTGTTATGCACTACATTCTCAAAGTGAACACCATGAATAACAACACTTGAGAATGACATATTATCATCACCTTGTCCTGGCTTACGCACTATCTTTGCTTTTAATCTGCGACCCTCAACACCTGCTGATGCAAAGTATTGTTGAGGAAGTAGTGTTATCTTCTTACGATTAACAATGTTCGCCCCTCCGACTTGTGATACACCTTCAGTATGCGTATGAGTTATGCTCTCTCCTGTATCTTCACAAGTGATTGTTGTTTCAAGTGTAAACTTCTCTTCGCCATCAAGGATTTCAGCAGACACATACGCAGTCAATCCGATAACAGGTTGTGCAGAGTCCATCGGCACTGTGCCGTATAGATTTAGAGAATGCTGAACATTTGTTGTGGCTTCCGATAAACCAGCTCCAGAGACACCAGGCAATATCCAACCATCGTCTGTTTCAGCAGCTTCGCCTTCAGCCGATACAAACTTAGCATCTATTCCAGCAAGTCCCTTTGTCTTTTGAGGTATCTTAGTAGGTCTTGGTTGCCCTGGTATTCCTTGCACACCGTTAGGTAGCAAAGTATCAAGACTCATTGTGTTGTTGAATTTGTTTGTAGTAGTTAAGTCAAGGTTGTTAGCACTAAACGAAGGTGTGATTGAAGCTCCCTGTTGCCCCATTTGCTGAATACCTGTGTCATTGTTTAGCCTAATGTAGTCGCTTCCACTTATCAACGGTGTTTGTGTTAGGCCAAGATCAGCGTCAGTTCCTCCTTGCAGTGGAGGTGAAGTGTTACTAAGGTTCACGCCCGCTTGCCCGCCTGTGTAGCCGAATGGGAATGTTTCTGGGGTGTTAGGTTTGAAAGGTTCAGTCGCCTCATCACCGCCTCTGCCTCCTGTACTGCCACCATCGGGCTTAGTAGGTGTGCTTCCACCGCCACCACCAACGCCGCCGCCGCTTGCGCCTGTATCTTCAAGTGGGTTTGTAGCAAGATAGCCTTCTAAACCGTCTGGAATACGACCAACCTCACGTTCAAGTGTCAGCTTTACTCTATCAAGACTCTTTGGTGTGTATTCATATTCAATCCTTGTTATGTACATTATCTCGTTAATGTCAATGTACGAATCATTGTATTGAACATAAGTGCCTGGTATGAAATTCATGTCGTCGGTTATGTGTATTCGTGGTGCGTAGTATGGCGCACGATATGTTGCTGATGTGCCTAACTCTGGATATTCACGAATACCGAGAGGGAAGATTGAGAACTCGTTAGCGTTGCTAAATGTAGGTGCAGTTTGTCCTCCAGCCAATAACAAACCTGTTTGACCCGTAGCTGCGTTGCCACCGAATTTGTCAGCCGTCTTGTGTCTTGCTACTGCTGCTAAGTATTCTGCATTGACTGAAACAATCATCTTTGCACCTGCGGTATTACCTGCCGACCAATAAGAAGCAGGGATAGGCACTTCAAAGTAGCCTGATCCAAGCGTTGTGATTGTCTCAATTCCTTGCTGTGTTGCTTGAAGCTTTGGTGTCTTAGTTCCAGATTGTGTTTTGTCAAAGCCGTAGTCTGCAAAGTGAATACTGAACTTCTTACCTGCGGTTAAATTGTCTTGGCGATCAGTGTTTGGTATTGTGGTTACTGCATCGGAGATGAATACTCGGAGCTCCTCTCCTGTGGTTTCGCTAACCTTCGGCATACCCTTTGGTATATGCACTATTTGAACCCCATAAGATACAGACTTTGCACCATACCAATAATACATTTGAGTCCAGGGAAAGCTGTTGTATAAGTCGTTTGAAGGATAATGAGCTAGACCTGTACCGTATGTGTCGGTGTAGTTTGCAGCACCGTCATAACCTCCGATACCGATACCCATTGTTGCTACTGCTTGATAGTTTAGTAAGTCAAGTAAGCCATATCCGTGAATGTTGCCGTGAAGTGCGTTATTCTGCCCTGTGAAATGCAACCCACCTCTGCCAGCAGTCCAATACCCACCGTTGCGACCTGTTAATTGAACGGCTGGATCAGCGATATATCCGTAGCGAGCATTCTCAAGCATTGGACCAGTTCTTTGCGTTTCGTTTGACTCACGAATAACCTCTGCTTCAACCTTGAATGAAGCTTCTTTTTTCTTTTGGAACTCCTGTTTAGCAACTTCAAGAGCTTGCTCATAGGAACTAATAGAGACTGCGCTAACAAACTTGAATCGCACATTGTCTTTGTAATTCAATGCAGGGAATGTTACGAATGAATCCCCACCGTTATACAAGACTCTTACATGGCTGAATGATTTGGCCTTACTTGTCTTTAGATCGGACACCTTGAGATTGTTTCTGTCAAGACTTATACCAGAATTGTAAGTAGGTCTAAACTCCATGCGGTTGTCTCTTCCCATCTGGAAGTTAAGTGTGATAAGTGAACCATTATCACCCACACCAGCAGATTGAGCCATAGTCCGTAGTGATTGGAAAATTGATTTATTTTGGGCTTGAAGCACACTGCCGAATGACTCAACCGTACCTGCCCCTGCTACGTTGCCCGATACATTGTAGTCTCGCATGATTGGAACATTGTTTATGTCCGACAAAGCTGGTAATGTCATTTGCTTGAACCAATCGTCAAACAAGGCTGATTGCTGATATACTCGTATTTTATCATGCTCGTAGTAATTTCCTATGCCTGGTGTCTTGATTCTTCCTTCAAGCTTCAGCATGAATCCCATAGGGAATGAAGCACCTAACGACGCACGAATGACGCTACCCTCTGCTGTCATAGAAGGCACACCGCTAACAGTGAAAGTATCAGTAGTCCAAAGTCCAGAGGCAGCTGTATCAACCGTTTCACCTTGTTTGACAGGCCGATACTTGACACCGCTTAGTCTGGTTGCAGTCTTTGAAGTATAGGAAAAGACATACTTCATATCATACTCATTACCTTGTGCATCAGTCGTTCTTGCCTCAATGATACCTGCTGTGTTTTGACCTGCGAAAGCATTGACTCCAAGTTTGTTAGGGAAGTCGGCTGTGCTTTCAACATCAATATAATCGATTGTTGATCCAAACGATATGGTTGAGCCTGGTGCGTGAGTCCCAGATATACCCGTTACTCCTGTTAGTAAGGTGTTGCTAAATGTGGCGACTCCTGTTGCAGTGCTGCTTGTTGAGAATGTGAATGTTGGGTTAGATGTGAAACCAGCACCAGCGTTTGTGATAGCAAAAGGCTGATCGAATCTTAACTGTCCTTGTGATTTCAAAATGAGTCCACCCGTAGGATCAAACCCACCGCTTGCACCAGAAGGTATATTTTGTACTTGGATCGTAGGAGAATTGGTATAGAAGTCGTTTCGCACTACTGATACTGTTGCTGCATCTAAGCCACCACCGCTTGAAGATATAGTCCCGCTTGCTTTACCTGTTATCGCTATCCAATTGTATGTTATACCGTGACCCCAACCGCTACCAGGTGTGAATGTTCCCGCAGTAGTAGAGCTTAACTCAAATTCAGCAGTGTAATTGCCTGTGGCATTTACTGAAGCTCCACCGCCTGTTGTAGTGAATGTTCCATTTCCTGTTACATCAGTTCCTAAGACACCTGGACTTGCTGTGAGCATTACACCTCCTTTTCCTGTGTAATCAAATGTATCACCATTTATTATCAAGCCCGTTCCAGAAATAGGGAAGATGGAATTGTCAGCCACTTGTATTTCAGTATCACCAGGATTGATTGTAGCAGTGTTTTGTGTAATCGGAGATGCTGAAATAATGTCTTGGCTCAATGTTGTTTTTGCATCAGCCCACCTAAACGAATTGAAGTGTTGAATTATAGGTGCAGCTGCGTTTTGATATGTCGCAGATGCCTGGTAATGGTAATTATCAATCAGTGTAGGTTCTCCCTGTTCTTCAACAAGATATTCTCCAAGCTGTTTCATACCACCTGCGCCTTGACCTATACGACCAAGATTAGCTTCTGTGTTAAGGTTAAAGAATTTAGACAAATCAATTATTACAAATGCACCTGCTTTATCTTCCCAATTGTGATAATGAGGCAATATCTCGGTGTTGTTGCTACGATCTCCAATAAGAATAGGTGTGCCGTCATAGTCAAGCATGATTGCGCTTGGATTACCAGACCAGGCGTTGTTTGAAGAAGGGTCTTTTTTGGCGTTTAACTGCCATATATCAGCATCAGCACCTATCTTCAAATCCACGAAGTCTTTTCCTGTGTCAGCCCAAACGACCTTGAGTTTGTAATTGCTTTGGATAGGGTGTAGCAAACCGAAGTCCTCCTTACGAGTCCCACCGTCTGCATCTGCTGAACCATCGTTTCGCATATCAGCAAACAATACGAAAAGGTGTTTGTAATCACCATCAATGTTCCGACAAATGACCTTTCTATTACCTGCAACACCACTTGTAGCGATAATTCCTTTGTTTGGATCAGCAAACTTGACATTATCCAAAGTGCCGACTGTCCCAGAATCAAATGTTTTACCTTCATAAGTAAATGAAGTAAGCATGATTGCCTGTTCATTATTTGTTATTCTTGGGTTAGGGTCGTTAGTCCATATCTCACAAACACCAGCATACGGGAAGTTCTGCCAATTGTTCACAGTTATTGTAGTATCAGTCCCAGAATTGAAATTGACTTGAAGATTGGCTGTTGCTGCATCAGTAAAGAAGTTAGGATCGCGCCAAGATGTAACACCGTATGGATATTCACTGATAACACCGTATGTTTTCTGGAACCATAGAGACTGCGGAAGATCACGCGCCCATCTGGTGTGAATGTTCCTGTAAGCGTATGAGTTGCCGACATTTCGTAGTGAGAATGACCCTCCCCTTTTCTTAGGGAATGAAAGGTATGCGAGGTCAGCCTCTAATGCGTCAGCGATACCACCTGCACCAACACCCAGACTAACAGGTAATGCAGCTTGAAGATTTGCTGATAGGGAGGTTACCAGCGTTGTTGTCTTGATATTAGCTTGACCTGCACCGCCATTTACAAGAATTTGACTTGACGTATAGACCTGGCTCGGAAGATCAGCCATGTCTGGTTCGTGAGCTATACCTGCTGCATTTGGTTGCACATATATGCGTATCAAATCTGCATTAGGAGCTAATGTCGGTGTCATTAAGTCATTCTTAGCAAGAATACCGTCAGCAGTAGCCGACCCTGTTCCTCCCATAAATTCGTACTTGGTGAAAGGGAAATCTGGTGTTGGTACGAAATTAAATTGTAAGTAGCCTCCATTGTTGCTGATACTCTCAACAACAAGTGAGCGAGTCCATTCTTTGTCAATGACAACATAATCAGTAGCACTTGTCTCACGCACTACTGTTCCAGCAGCAAAGTTATCACCCACTGTTGAGGTTAAGAATAATGTTGTAGCGTTTTTGCTTGAATACGACTTGGTTACAGAACCAAAGGCAGTAGCTCCTGTGCCACCTATCTTGACTGTTCCAGATGCAGGGAATAACGATGTGTCAGCTAATACAAGAGAGTTAGCTGCGGGTATCACATCAAATGTTATGACGCTTTGAGCCTGTAAAACTGTATGTAATCCTCTCATTTCATTGTGTGGTGAAGTCTCCGATCCGTTAGTGGGCGAAGCTATGAAGCCTAATTCCCCTGCGTTTGGCGTTGATTTGTTTGAACCAAGACCGCCTAAATGACCTTTGTTTCGCCACATACCTTTGATACCGACTTGAACACCAGCAGGTATCTGATCCCCCGACCACTTGAGAGCGTCAGCTTTTAACATGACTCTTGTTTTTGTTTGGTCTATTGGATCGGGTCTAAAGTGATCTATCAGTCGACTTACTTCCCAAGCATCTTCTGTATAATTCGGACCGTTGGTATTTTCATTTGAGTAAATCTGTATAGGGTGAGATGAATACAGTCGCATTCTCTGGTCGTATCGTGGCAGGTATTCACCAGAACTGCCTTTGCTATCCTCATCAAAGCCGAGAACAGGGTTAAGGTTGAGTAAAGATGTAGTGCCGAAGTGAAATATCTCTGCGTATTTTGAAACATCATATCTCCGATAATGAGCAACCAGGCTTGGAGCTCCGTTCTCCTGTCCTATGTCAAAGTAAGGGAATTGGAAGTCTAGCTCACCGATTGAATCTTGGGTCTTGAGCACGATTTCTTTTGATTTCTTCTTCGCATTTTGCTTGAAATTGACTGCGGTTACAATGCTTGAATGGATTGGGCGATAGTCGTTATCACGGAAAAGTAGCATCTTCCAATTAGGCCGACCACTAACAAGCTGCGGAAGATTCACTAAATCGCTATCATCGTCAAGTATAAATTCACCTTGAGTTATACCATCAACCATACTCTTGATTTTGAATTTACTAAATATCACATCGTCTTGCTGTACCTGTGCAGAGGGTATAGCACCATTTGTCATTCTATCGCTAACTGCATAAATGTAGCCAGCACGATCTATCATGGTTGCCATAGTCTGCCAACCTGTCGTATCAACAGCATCAAGACCATCTGGGAAGTGAACACCTAACGACCAACCATAGAGATCAGCAGCAGTCCAGGCTGTGCCGTCAGTTTTAGCGTTGAATGAGCCTGTGCTAACGTATGTGCCGTCATGGAACACATAGTATTCCTGTGCAGTGAAATTCACTACAAGGTCAAGGTCATACCATAACTGATCCGCAGTATATGTGGACTCACCGACTGTCCCATTCTCAAACATAGTGAACAGAGTTTGGCGGGCTGAAGCAAGACCTTCACCATTCACAGGTCTAAACGAATGCGTAATAGCAGCCTTTGAACCCGCCATGTTGCCTCTTTCGTTAAGTGCAAAACCAGCTTCGTTCTTGTTGTAGCCAACAGACAGCATATACGAACAGTCCACTTGACCTGGAACGGCTGATGCAGTTTTGTTAAACGACTGATTAGCAAGACGAATCGTGAACCTCTCACCATTTGCTTGAGCGTTTAACTCACTGTCTCCTACGATCACAGGTTGATAACCAAACAAACCGTCTTTGATACGACCTGTGTTGCCACCGTTGCCCGAACCATGTGTTGCTTGACGAATATATACAGAACCTATCACACCACCAAAGCTTGCGTCGGTTTCTATTGTTCCGTCTCCATTTACCACAGTGATTTTTTCTGGTATGCTTGACCCTTGCTTCGTTATGTAATCTCCAACATTTAACTCACCATACACATTACTCATCGTGAAGAATGGATCACGGGCAGCGAAGTATAGAGGGTCGGTTTGAAATCCAGAATGGTTGGCTAATTCAACGACCATTTGATAGTAAGTATAACCAAGACTTGAATTTGAACTTACAGTGAAAACAGGTGTGTTTTGTGAACCACTTTTACCGTTCCTTGTTCTCGCATCTGTTATCCTTACATCTCCACCTGCATTTCTATGACAAAGTAAAGGTAGCCCTCCACCGTCGCTAACATCTTGCCTAAATTGCCATACGGGAAAAACCTCTGGTGTACCACCTGCTGTTAAGTTATAGTATGTTATGGTATTATCACCTGCAACCTGATCTGTTAAACGAAAGAATGAAACGCCTGGTTGTATTTGAGTTCCAGCAAGACCAGATGTAAGGGTGAATGTTACATCACCAGAACCATTCACGCTGAAGGATGAGTATTGCTTTATTTCAGTCCCTACTTGAATAAGCTGCGTTGGAGTTCCGCTTGTTTTATCTGGTAAGTGTTGGTCTATACTTGGGTCAAGAATCCTTGTTGTTGGTGGTGGGCTTGGTAATGAGGCAGGTAAGACAATGGAAGTAGCACCAGCGTTGAACGTAAGACCTGTCGCTACTACTGTTGCTTGTTCAGTGTTGCGAGGAAACCATTGATCGTCAGCACCGAGAGCACCCACATTACCAAAGTTAGCACCATTAGCAAAGTCATATTTGTTTTTACCTCCGCCCGTCGAGCTTACATTAGCACTAACCCAATCAGCATACCGCCTTGATACTGAATGACGGAAGAATGGCTTACCAGATGGAGACTTGATAGGGTGAAGGTAAGCAAAAGGAAGTCCTATGCTTGATGATTGAAACGCTACTTCACCTGTTTCACCGAGATATACACCGCATAGGCTTGAATTGTGCATGATCTTATGCCTACGATAATTGCTATTGTCAAAGCCTGTGCTACCTCTTCCTTCTGGAAGCCCCGATTCATCGTTTGGTTGAGTTAGGCTTCCGTCAATCTGGAATTTGCCGTAGCCTCTTGTTGAAGCAGCACCAAACGGATTACCATTTGCAGTATCGACTATGAATGACGACCTTTCGTATGTAGCATCGGTATCACCTTGACGAACATAATAGCTGTTTTGTGTACCCCAACCAGAAGCAAAGTGAGAATAGTCAGCCCTTCTTGGAAATGAGAATGTTCGTAGCGAAGCTGCGTCAGCCAATGTGTCGGGATAGGTTAGTGTAGCCCTTCCCTCATAGAAGGTCGAGCCAATACGGTTAGGATCATGCGTCAGCCATTGAGACGGTCCTTCATTGTGTAATGATGCTGATTCGCTTGTTGTGTGTTGTCCGACTAAAGGCAAGGGAGCTTTAGAAGCAAATGACCTGGTTAAGTAGTCAAACGCAAATCGTGAATTATTGTAGGCTTGAGCAGCCATTGTATTACCTGCGTGAGAATCCCTACGATTAGTAAAGAATGTAGTCTCTGCATAATCTTCACCTTCGGAAATAACTCGCATTGTCTGGAAGTCCTCATAATACCCAGAGAGCCAAAGGGTGAATCGTCGGTCAATATCATTCATCTCAAGACCCCGTTATCGCTACAAGATTTTCTTGAACCTGGTTCGTTATCTGTGTAACCATTTCATCAATAGTCAGCCCAAAGAAGTTATTGGCTATGTTTAGCTCTGTTCTGTAATATAGCTCTCCCACACCTTGATTTACTAATTGGTCGAACAGTGTTTGATTCATACGACTTGGTGAGAATCCAAAGAATAATTCTTCTCTTGCCGACATGAAAGATTGAACGGACTTCTCCGCACGATCCATTGACTCTTGAGTAGTGTTGCCAAAGTCAAGCATAAGGTCAGTTACACCACCAGGCTTGTCAAGTTCAAATGCAAAGTCTCCAGCCGACTGTTGAACATCATCAAACGTAGTAGTTAGTTCCTCTGTTGTTTCTTGCATATCTTCACTTGCATTCTTGAACATGGTTTTTGCCAAAGCAAACGCAATACCGACAGCTACTAACGCTGCACCTGCGGTAGTTACTGCTTGGAATGTTACAGACGATGCCGTAGCAGAATCAGTAGCGGCCTTGAATGTTAGCATAGAACCTATTGCTGGTGCCATTGACATAACCATTAGAACCATAGACATTTGCATAGCATCTTCACTTTCACTAAACATCATAAGACCCATGCTTGCTAATGACGACGCAGCAGAGAATCTATTGATTGAGAATGCTGATTTCAAAGCCTGTCCTTCAAGACGCATCAATGATCCCATCGTAAGTTGATTCGATGCCACCATTTTTTTACCAGCAGTAGCAGAATTAAGTGTCGCCATCATCTCTTTGTGTTTAGCTTTCGTCAAGTGTCCCGTTGCTTTGAGCAAGTTAAGTGTCGCAATAAATTCTTCACGTTGCTTTTGAATCTCCCTGATCCTTGCTTGTGTAACTTGATTTAGTATAGGAAGTTCTCTGGTTTCTATATTGACAAGCTCTTGCTTGGCGTATACGGTTTGTTGAATCTGTATTTGCTCTTGCTCTAAAACGCCTATTCTTACTGCTGATGCCGCAAGTGCGTCTGCTGCCGACATTTTATCTATCATAGCATCCGAGCCTTTGAGCATCATTGTCTCACGGATTTCGTTTTGATGTGCGATTTCTTTTTGTATTTTTATAGATGTATTATGAGAAGCTGTGGTAAGATCGTCCATAGACATTTTCTTTGCTAAACCTATAACCTGTAATCTTCTGGTCTCCGCCTGGACTTTATTTTGAGCTACTTGTAGTGATTCTTTTGATATGTTTATTTGAGCCAATTCTTGTCTCTCGGCAACAGTAGCCATACCAAGTTTTTGTTTTTCAATGTCAAGAAGGGTAGCGTCAAGCCTTTTTTGAACACCTTTCATATACAGTTTTTCGCCAATCTTATTAACCTCAATACCGTTTAGTTGATTGATTTGTTGCTGCGCCCCTCTTTGACCGAGCAAGCCTTGTGAAACCATGTTCTGTAAATCCAGGTTTTGCCTCATAATGGCACGATATACCTTGATTGATATTAGCAAGGACTGATAATTCAAGAATGCCTCAAAAGCCCCACCTGCGATTTGATATGTTCCTTCCGCTACTATGACACCTCTTGCAGCAGCCCTTCCGAGATCACCTGCTAAACCTTCAAACATACCACCTAACGAATCCATATCTCCTTCCATCTGTAATAGACTCAAGAAGCCAGCCTTCAAGCTGTAAGATGCCATTTCAGCATCGGTCATGGCAGGGAGGAGCTCCTGTCCTATCTCTGCCGCAAGCGTCTCCTGTGCAGCTATCATCTGGTTATGCTGGAATGTGGCAGTGTCCATCACTTTATTCAATTCTGTAATAGCCCCAGATTCACGACTTATTGCTTGAGCAGTCAAGGTAGTTACCCTGTCAAAGTTTTCCATTAGTTTGATGAATCTTGTTGCGTGATTTGCACCTGCAACGGAAGTAGCAAGTTGCATTTGTTGGGCTGAATCTAACTGATCAAACCCGTTATCTTTGAGCTGTTGCATGATACGAGTTAGTCCGACCATATCACCGTTAATGTCCTGTGTAGCCACACCAAACTCATGTAGTGCGGTTGCTGCGCCTCCTGTGTCGCTTGCGACTCGCAGTAGCATTTGTCTTAAACCACGACCTGCTTTTGATGCAGACTCACCAGACTCAACCAAAGTAGCCGATAGTGCAGCTTGCTCTGCTATGCTCATGTTAGCAATTGTAGCAGACGCAGAAAACTGATCCATAACTGTTGAAAGTTGTTGCATAGTAGCAACCGAGTTATTCTCAACGGTGTTAAGTTGGTCTAACACATACAGAGAGTTTCGCATAACGACTTGTCTCTGGGTTTCAGCATCAGCAGCAAAGAACGCTGCCTTCCCCATTCCTTCATAGATAAATCCTGTCTGTTGAGCAAGTGAAATAAGCCTCGTCTGGGCTTCTTCCGTCTCCATACCACCAATCATACCAAAGGCTGTACCGACTGCTGTTCCCGCTACAATTGATTCTCCCGATCCGAATAGTCCTCCAAGTTGAGCCATTCTTGCACCAGCCTCAAGTGCTTCTGTGCCTGTGAAGCCGAATGCGACACCAAGATCGACAATAGCTTCTTCGTATTCTTTAACACCGTCAAAGTCAAAGAATTTACGGAAATAGATTTGAGACTCACCGAGAGCCAAAGCTGGTTCACGGACTGCTTCAATAGCTGCGCCTACGGAGTCAAAGATGCCATCAAGTGAGCCTTTGATACCATCAAAAGCATCCATCATAATTGCTCTAACGACAGTTCCCATTTCTTCAGCATCGGAGATAAGCCTGGCTGCTTGCATCTGGCCTACTACGTCAAAGAATACTCGCGAACCACCTTGTCTAACCATCTTTATTCACCCCCCTTATTATCTATTAAAGCATTGAGTTGTTTGACTGTTTCGCTTGCCGAATAAGTTTGTCGCCTTTGATCCCTGCGAGCTACTGCCGATTTTGCGTTTTTTCGTTTTGACTTCTTTTTGTCTGCCATTGAGTCGTTTAGTTGGTCGGCTATCTCGTTTGCTACAAGCAAATCGAGCTCCAGCTTCCAATTGCCACCAGGCTGATCGTATCTGTCGAACAGGTCGCTTGGAAGAATCCCCTTGAAGGTTGAACACAGGATAGGGGAAGCCCTGTATATTAGCCCAAAGGGACTGCGCCCTCATTATCGTCTCCCCTTATCACATTTAGAATACGAACCATCTCTGCTGAAGTAAGGGTGTTAGCGTCTATTTCATCATCAAGGAGACAGGTTGGCAACCAGGCTTCAACCTGTGCTGTGAATCCACACCCTGCATCTTCGCACATATCCAAGAACTCGTTTTGTTGCTCGTCAGTCCATTGTGTAAGATCAGAACCAAAGTGGCGACACTTACGCATCACCCTTCCTTGCTTTGCTTCAATCTTTAATTTGTCAAGACCAGAGGCTTGTCTTACCCAAACCTTGCGGCCATCATCTAGCTCAATTTCTTTTTTCAATACTGGCATATACTTTCACTTCACTTTACTTAAACTAAAACTGTATCAAGGTGTCTCATATAACAAAGTTATAATCAGTCCTTGCGTATTCTTTCCTCTAACCGTTGTCATTGAATGTATCATCGCACCAGATGGTGCGCCTTGAACAAATGTTGCTAATGCGGTTGCTGCCTCTGTTGGAGTTCCTTGAATGGTATGTGTCAAGACTTTAGAGGGGTCTGCTATTGTACCTGCTGGCATTCTTAATCACCTCAAGCAGTCATAGCAGAGTCGCCATTGATACCATCGTTGCCAATAACTGCTTTAGCCATGTAGCCTAATGTTTCATCAAACAAGACTACAAAATTCATGCTTAGAGTTGAGGTATCACGACCAGAAACATTTAGTTCTGGAGATTCATAAACGACCTTTGGAAGAATGATTGTAAGATAATTACCGCTTGCATCTTCAAACTTGAGTCCGATTGCAGGTGCGGTGTCTGATCCATTGTGAAGAAGGAATGATCTTAGCTCATCGTAAGTTGGTTCATTGTTAGTAGCTGCACCAGGAAGGTCATTTGAGGTGTTAAGTTCAATTGAACCTGTAATCTCTCTTGCTTGAGGTGGAGGTGCGACTGCGTAAGTAGCCTTACCAAGTGAACTTGCGTTGTCTTGATCTCGATTCATGTTTATTTCAAGTGAAATAGATTTAACAAGTAATGAGTAATTGCTTGAGTCGGCTTCGTTTTCAAACTCAACGTATGCCTTAGCGAAGTGTAGCGCATCAACGGTTGAGAATGCAGGTGGGTCGGAAGGTGCAGCGCCACCTGGAAGTGAAAGTCCAGCAGTAGCGATTTCACCACAGCCTACGAAAGAATAACTCATCATAACATATTCATTGATATTTGCAGATAGTGAAAGACTGTTCAATACCATTCCACAGTATGTATGTTCGCGATCTTCACGACCAACACGAATACAGAATGAAGGGAATAGTGCATCATTGGTTACTTCGGTCAAAGTGTGAGTCTTTGGGCTTGAACCATTGTTGAAAGTATCAAGACCGAATGCAGAGAATAAGCAGAATGAATTAAAGTTATCAAGTTGAAGAGGAAGGTTCACATCACCTTCGGAGTATGTCAAGCCTTGAACAGACTTAGAAGCACCATATCGTGAAATGTCGGTGCGGGTCAATAGGTCAAAGTTTTGTGAGAATGACTCATCATCAACTTCACCCAAGAATAAGCTTGCGGTTGCAGCAGTAGGCTTTGTGCCATAAGCTGTTTCTTTTTGTAGCGTTACATAACGATTCGTTAGAGCAGTCATAATGAAGCCTCTCGGTAGTTAAAACCATGTGCCTTGCGATATATCAATTAAGAGGTTGATGCCCTCTTTGACAAATCAACCCTTCTCATGTATCTTAGGTTGAGAACATGAACACAAATCTGATCGTCTGGGTCAAGTCGAGTATCAAGCCGAGCATCATGTCCTATCAAAGAGTCGGAGCTCCCTTTGAGTCCTGTCTTTGAATATAGCTCGTCAAGACATTCTCCTATGATAGCCATTCCTTTACGATATGCGTTGCGATAATCAGTGCCTTTGGTTACGACATAAACCTCAACTTGGAAGAAGTATTCAGCCGATGTACCAGCTAATGAATACATATCTGGACTATCCACCCTGCGGATCAGGACATGAACTGCGGGTGTTTGTCTAACTGCCATATTAGATGATAGGTCATAACCATACAGAATACCGCTTGGCTTGACTACATTCTTGAGGTTGTAGCTGCGAGCAGTCTTGAGGACATCGATAATACCGAATGCAGTCTGGATTAGAGTTACATTAGAATAATTGCTTGTAACCATCTCGTCTGGTGTGAATGCGCCCATTGTTGTTGCATATATCGCATACCATTTCACATCACCTCCACCGTTGCCCCAAACAATTGATTTATTGCCTGTGTTGGTGTTGTAAGCGTTAATAGTTTTAGTCAAGTCATTTCCGTCATCATCTTCTATAATGTCATAGACATACGCTTTGGCTATACCCGATGATGATAGGGTCAAACGAATTACTGTGGGTATGGCATCATCTTCCGACATGGTTAGATCAAGACCTTCAATCATAGTCGTAAGTCCACCTGCACCTATCAACCGTAAAGAAGTAGCATCACCATTCGATTTCAAAATAACTTCATCAGTTCCATTGTTAAGTGAAGCTAACGTAACTCCAGGATTAGGGATATTAGAAGCATCTGGGTATGAGAATGAAATCCATAATGTGTATTCGTCTGTTGTTGGTGTAAGGGTGTAATAACCAACCGCACCACCGTTGCCGATCCTCCAATTCAAACCGTCTGCTTGACCGATATTGCCACCTGCGAACTGTTCATTATTCATACCCACAGGTTCATTCGGGTTATTACCGTCAAGGCGGGAAGTCCAATAGTCTGTTGTCTTTGATACTGTCATGTTTCAAACCCCTTTCTTCTAAGATACTCTTGAATGAATCGCTCTGCCTCACGTTCAAAATTGCCTTCCATGTATTCTTGAGCTACACCGATAAAGTCCACTTGCTCAAAACCTGGATGTTTTCCAGTTCGCCAATCCTTCTTAGGAGGATAGGCATACTTCCCTTCTTTACTCCATCTCCCCTTCGGTCTGCGACCATCGGGCATTCTGGTGTAGCCTTTAGCGTAGCCTGTGCGTAAGAAGAATGCGACTGATGAATTGACGATAAGTGGCAAGTTTGGTGAGTAGTCAAACGCACCAACACCTGCTGAATGAGCCATAGCAAGTTTGAATCCTTTACGACTTGCTTTTCCTCCGCCTTTAGTAAGGACACCAGAGGGATAAGGCTTAGAGAATAGACGAACAAACAAAGCATCATCACTTATCATCAAGCTTTCAGCTATGCGAACATATACGTTGCGATCTCCGTTAGGGGTTTCGCCCTGTGCGTTTTTTGCTTTTGTCCCATCACTTAATCTCTGATCCAACAAAAATTCTTGAGACTCTTTCCTTGCTTTTTGCATCATACGATTGATAAGCATACGAAGCTCGTCTTGCCCTTCACTTTGAATATCCTTGAGAGCATTCATCAATTCGCTATCATCAACATGAATACGAAAATTGACATAACCTCTGCGCTCACCACCTGCGCCATAGGACTTAGATGCCTTATACGCCATCAATCCACGCTCCCCAATTTAGCATAACGGAACAGGAGTTCATTCGCTCTATCCATTAGCATTGGGGCGCGTAGCGGTTCTTGACTTGCTAAAGCTGCATCGTCTTGAAGATAGATACCTGCTGCGTAATCAGCGCATATTTGCCTCAATGCTTCAGCCATCTCACCTTCTTCAACGGTAGCTCCCGTAGCATGATCGGCTGAAATACCCTGCACACCAGACAACACATTGGCGTTATTGCCTGTCCAGGAAAAAGAAT